>ENA-UOUJ01000040-UOUJ01000040.1-activated-sludge-metagenome-genome-assembly--contig:-NODE-40-length-125590-cov-15.539395_pt1 | contig 125590 bp, 87 predicted proteins | sample MGYA00249839_ERZ747224 | MGnify/ENA primary metagenome ERZ747224 (study PRJEB28782, sample SAMN03220277) | activated sludge metagenome | biome: wastewater; feature: sewage sludge; material... | reverse complement strand
CATAGCCAATCCCACTGGATCCACCAGTTAGAAATAAAACCTTATCTTTTAATAGCATCTATTTAATTTAAATTATCTTCAACGATAGGACAAAATACCAGTTTTGCCTGCTGAAAAAAAATGGAGTATATCAGTACTTTGATAGATAATCCTATTATAATTATGAAAGGAGAAAAAAACAGATACAAGGGGTTAACCACAAGAAGGCGTGATGGCTTCATGGGTGAAAAGCAAATCATATTACCTGTAAAGCTTTTGAAAGAACGAATTGAGGATGATCCCTTACTTAATAGTCTTTATATAACACTTATAGGCTATTTTCCCAAAGCCTCTTTTCATTACCGGGAAAGGAGATGGGGTTGCCGGGACAATATTTTATTCTACTGTGTGAATGGAAAAGGCTGGTATGAAAACAAATCGGGCTATTGTGAAATTAAGGCAAATGAATTTGTAATCCTGCCCGCTACCGATAAATACCTTCGTTATGGCGCACATGCGGAAGACCCCTGGTCTTTATACTGGGTGCATTTTTGCGGAACCAAAATCCCGCACTTCAATCAAATTTATAATCTTGAGCAATTCCTGACGCCAACTGTTCTCCGTCCGGACGAAAGAAGAATTGGTTTATGGGAAGAAATGTACAATACGCTTGAAATGGGATACAGCCTGGATAACCTGAGCTACGCCAATTTTTGTTTGTACCATTTCGTGGCTTCTTTCATATTCAGGAACCATAACTTCTCCAGCTTTGAGAAAAAAGATGATAATATTATTACACAAGCTATTCTGTTTATGCGTGAAAACCTGAACAAAAAACTTTGGATAGATGAAATAGCCGGTAAATTTTCTTATTCAGCATCCCATTTTTCAAATCTTTTTCGTAAACAGACAGGGTTTGCCCCTTTGGATTATTTTATTAACCTTAAAATTCAGAAAGCTTGTCAGTTACTGGACCTTACCGAGATGAAAATAAAAGATGTGGCAGCATTTATTGGATATGAAGATCCCTATTTCTTTAACCGCATTTTTAATAAAATTATTGGCATGTCGCCGTCTGAATACCGCCGGACCAATAAAAATTGATTTGCTTTGTTCATCAATCGACATTCGATAGGAGGGGGACAGGGGAATTCTGCCGGGCAATAATAGAATTATCCAGTATTTAAGGCGAATATTCTATTTTTTAAAGATTAATAAAAGCAGACTTTTAAGCCACAACGGCTTATTGTTATGGAGGATTCAACAGCAAGAACCAATATTCTAAGTAAAATTAGTCAGGCTTTATCAAATCCCACTTCCGTGCCCTATCCTGGTGCAGATATAGCTGAACCTTTCATTAGACCTGGGCAGGAGTCATTGATTGAATTATTCGAGAGAAAATTTACAGGTTTGCTGGGAAAATTTTTTTTATTCGGCACTCCCGCTGAGCTTAGTAATAAATTACGTGAATTAATAATAGAAAATAGATGGACGCATATTTGCTGTAAAGATAGTGCGTTGAACCGGCTTCTGGGAGATGCAAACGGGCCCTTTATTCGCTCTGGTACTTTACAAAATGTTGATGCAGCTATCACAGATTGTATGCACCTGGTAGCCAGTACCGGAACAATCCTGTTGGGCTCCGACCAGTCTTCAGGAAGGGCTTTACCCGTATATGCACCCGTCCATATTGTAATTGCTTTTGCCCGCCAACTGGTTTTTGATTTAAGGGAAAGTATTGAATCTGTTATGTTAAACGGGGCCGGTCATTTACCTTCCTCACTTGTATTTGCTTCCGGACCGAGCCGTACCGGAGATATTGAAAAAACATTGGTAGTGGGCGTACATGGTCCCGGGGAAGTTTATGTGTTGATGTTATCATAGCGTTTCGAATCTATTGCTATAGGTTTTGCAGTAGATAATTTTACTCCTAATATTTGAATTTTAAAACCGTTGTTGCTGCCTTTATTTTTCACAGATGATTGTCCGGAACAGTCCAGGTTTTTACCTGTCTTGATGGTGGCCAGTTGTTAAATACCGGCGGACCAGATGCCTTTTTACTGATGCATTTTTTCCCCTTTGATAAATCATTTGGCGCTTTTACATCTACCCTTTAGATGAAGTATTTTTTAATGCTGTTTTTGCGATGATGGTTGAGGCTTTGTCAGGTAATGCAGAGACTTTTTATTATATATGCAGGGATCGCTTTCCTTCTTTTGTAAATAATTGAATAATCCAGTAATATAAGCAGATATTCTATTGATGCCTATTGTTAAGTTTAGCAACTTTACTTCCTGTTATACCGCGGTATTATACAATAGCAGATGCTTGTTCAACGATTTGCATTCTTCAGTTTATATGAAGTTTACACCAGCGTCATTATTTCTATTGCAAAGGGTTTGAGAGGATATCTGTAGCTGCACTATGAAATATTTTCCAGGAAGCTAAGACTTTTTTATCTGTCAGAATATAAGGATATATTCTGTGAGGTAACTATTTTATAAACTATAAACGAAAACTTAACTGCGTATGGAAAAGTTACATATTTCCCTGCCCGTTAAACAAACCTGCCGGTTATGCACAGGAATGATGGGCAGACTTGTTTGGGGTGTTGCCCGGGAATCTAAAGTCTTATTTGCAATAGTTTTTATTGCATTGCCATCTTTATTATCATTACCGCTTAAAGCCGCCCCATTTTTTTACGGTGATAATACAGCATCAAAATTATTTAATGAAAGAACAACCTTTCAGGACAGAGTGGTTAAAGGTATAGTTACTAATGATGGAGGTGAAGTCCTGGGCGGCGTAACCGTACAATTGAAAGGCAGTAATACTATTGTCACTACCGCGCAGGATGGTTCTTTTTCCATAAGTGTACCGGACGGTGCAGCTACGCTTATTTTTTCCTATATCGGTATGCAATCCCAGGAGGTAAACATAAGGGATAACAGCCCCATTAGGATTGCACTAAAGGTTGAGGATAATACGCTTTCCGATGTTGTAGTGGTGGGTTATGGTACACAAAAGAAGATCAACCTTACGGGTTCTGTTGCTACGGTAGGATCCAAAACTTTGTTGGAACGTCCTGCCACCAATGCTGCAAACCTGCTTCAGGGAAGGATTACAGGGTTGCACGTAATCCAACCAACGGCATCACCCGGACGGGATGATCCCCAATTTCAGATAAGAGGCTTGGGTTCTTTTGGAGCATCTTCCAGTCCATTGATACTTGTAGACGGTATTGTTGGTTCCATCACCAATCTTAATCCCAATGATATTGAAAGTGTTTCGGTACTTAAGGATGCGGCATCGGCAGCTATTTATGGTTCAAGGGCTGCTAATGGTGTGATACTCGTAACTACTAAAGGAGGAAAAAAAGGAACGCCTCTCCTAGAATATCGTTTGGATGTGGGTTCGCATTCAGCAACCAGGCTTCCCGATTTTATTTACGACTCCGGGGAGTACATGACCATGTACAATGCTGCGAAAGAAAGGGTTGGACAGCCCGCCCTGTTTACACAGGATCAGATCGATGCCTATAGAAACCCTAGCGACCCGGCCCAATACCCTAACTTTAACTGGACGGATCATTATTTTAACCCGGCAGCCGTCGTAAACCACAACCTCCGCTTCTCGGGAGGTAGCGATCGTACGAGGTACAGCATTTCTTTGGGGTATCTTGACCAGGACGGCGTATTGCCCTCCTTCAACTACAAGCGGTATAACGCCATCCTCAACCTGAACTCCCAGCTCAATAAACGAATCAGGGTCGGAACGATCGTCAACATGACTAAGAAAAGAATAGCGGAGCCAAGAAGCGTAAACAGTGATGTGGTTTTGCTGGTGTACAAGGGAGCACCCAACTATACACCCTTTCTACCGGATGGAAGCGGAAGGATCACACGCTACGCGTATCCTCAGGCAGGACATAACAGAAGCCCCGAAACCGACCTCCATCCCGGCAATTATCAACATACCAGCTCCCACGCTATCAACGCTCAGGCCTATATGGACGTACAACTGTTAAAAGGTCTTGTTTGGCAGGTAAAGGGCGGCTTCAACTACAATGGCGAAACCTACAAGAGCCATCAGCAGGTCGTACCGCAATATGAATTTTTCAAGCGTCCCGGAGCAGATGATTTTGCCTACGTGGATGATGGAGGAAAAAGCGGAGGTGTTACCGACAGGTACTCCCAGAATTTGCTTCCATCACTTTATTCAACCCTTACCTACGATAAAACCTTTGGTAAATATCATACCCTTAAAGTATTGGGGGGCTATGAGCAGCAGTCATTTAAAACACAGTTCCTGCAAGGTGCCCGGCTTAGTTTTCCAACACCCGGATTGGCGGAAATCAATGCAGGATCTCCTGTAGGTCAAAGTCTTTCAGGTACATCAACAGAATGGGCACTGCGTTCTTATTTTGGCCGTGTGAATTATGATTATATGGGCAAATACCTGCTGGAGGCCAATATCCGTTATGATGGAAGTTCACGTATAGCCGAAGATAACCGATGGGGTGCTTTTCCTTCCCTATCTGCGGGATGGAGAATATCAAAAGAAAATTTTATTCAGAACAATGTAAGCTGGATAGATGATCTGAAACTGAGGGCTTCATTAGGAACACTGGGTAACCAGGAAATAGGTTTGTATCCTTACCAGGATATCCTGAACCTTTCTGAATATCCTTATGGATCTACATTACAGGCTTCTACCATAATTACCCGTTTAACAGATAAGAATATTAAATGGGAATCAACACGGGTATTGAACTTTGGTGTTGATCTTGATATCTATAAAGGACTGTTCGGGGTTACATTCGACTGGTTTAAAAAGAATACATACGATATTCTTACTACACAACCGGTGCCCGGAAGCCTTGGATTAAGTGGTCCGGTTACCAACGATGGAAAACTGCAGAATATCGGATGGGAAGCACAACTCCGGCATGCCAACCAGGTTGGAGACTTTAGCTATAGTGCATATTTCCTCTTTTCTACCTTTAAAAATAAACTACTTAAAATACGCACACCTACCAAAGGGGTAAATGAGGTAGGACTGCCGTATGGCTCCTATTATATGTATGAATGGATAGGTATTTTTCAAAGCCAGGATGATATTGATAAATCTCCTGATCAGCCTTTTTTTCCACCAAGACCAGGCGATCTTAAAATTAAGGACCAGAATGGCGATGATGTTGTGAATGCAGAAGACAGGAAAACAGTAAAAGGTATTTTTCCAGACTTCACCTATTCCTTCGGCTTCACCGCTGCATGGAAAGGTTTTGCACTCTCTGCTTTTTTCCAGGGCACACAGGGTAACAAAATGCCATTGAACGGATGGGGCATTGATCCTTTTATTCAGGGTACGCCGCCAACAGCAAAATTCCGGGATGCCTGGAGCCCAACCAACCCGAGCAATACGGTTCCCGCAATCTATGAATCCTGGACTTATGGCGGTGTTTCTGCATATCCATCCACCTATTATTTACAGGATGCCTCTTACCTGCGTTTGAAAAATGTAAATCTTTCTTATGCGCTGCCCAAAAGCGTAGCAGATAAGATATGGTCTAAGGGACTAACGGTATATGTCTCCGGAGATAACCTGCTCACCTTTACAAAGTTCGAAGGAGCAGACCCGGAAACACTATCCAGAACGGGCAGCACGATCAGCGGGTGGGGCCGGTACGCACAGTTCCCCCAGGTAAGAATATTGAATTTCGGAATCGATGTTAAATTATAGAACACTAAAAATATCAAATCCATGAGAGTTTTCAGAAAATTAAGGGTAGCCGGTTTGACTGCGATTATGCTATCCTCATTGTCATGCAGTGATAACCTGCTGGATCGACATCCGCTTGACCAGATTGCAAGCGGCAATTTCTGGCAGACGGAAGACGATGTAAAAATGGCACTTGCAGGCTGCTATAGGCAGCTTCAATCAGACTTCCTAAGCTATAGGAGGATATGGCTGGACTGTCTTTCTGATAATGCATATGCAAAGTCGCCTTATTTTAATATGCAACAGATGATTTTGGGTGTTACAAGTCCTACTTCAGGAGGGGCGGTAACCATGGCTTATAATACTCCCTACAGGGGAATAGCAAACTGTAATTACTTTCTTGCCAATATTGATAACGTTCCTATTGATGAGGCAAAGAAAACAGTCTATAAAGGAGAGGTCAGATTTTTGAGAGCGTTGATGTATTTTGACCTTGTAGACTTTTTTGGAGATGTTATACTGTACAGGGAAAGACCAGAAAGCGCAGAAGCTGCTAAAATCGAGAAAAGCCCTAAATCTGAGGTGCTTGCTTATATTCATGAAGACCTTGATGTGGCAATCAATTCGCTACCTGACGCAGTCTATGCTGGACATGCAGTTAAAGGCAGTGCCACTGCTTTTAAAGCAAGAGTACTCCTATATGAGCAGAAATGGCAGGAAGCAGCTTCGTACGCACTCCAGACTATGCAGTCCGGCAAATTTGCTATAGCTGATGATTACCTAGGAATATTTTTAACGGCTACCCAGGGCGGCAATCCAGAAATTATATTCTCTACACAATACCTTAGCCCTACCAATCCTACGGAATTTACAGAAAGCATGGATGTCAAGATCGGTTGGTATAGTGCCATCAATCCCTATCAGGATCTGGTTGATGAATTTGAATGTGTTGATGGATTGCCTATATCAGAATCTCCACTATATGATCCGGTGACGCCATTTGCCAGTCGCGACCCACGATTAATATTGAATATGCGTCGAGAAGCCGAAGAGAGTTGGCCACAACCCTCCCTTCCCGGACTAACAGGATATGTAATGAGAAAATATGCTGATTTTTCACATGCTCCTTTTAGTTATGCTAAAACAGATTCCGATCAGGACATGGTTTGGATAAGGTATGCAGATGTTTTGCTGATGTATGCCGAAGCAAAGAATGAAGCCAGCGGCCCGGAGGCAAGTATATATGATGCGCTCGATGAAATCCGTTCCAGACCTGGAGTAAATATGCCTCCTGTTGACAGGGTAAAGTATAGCACAAAAGAATCACTTCGTGATTTTATAAGACATGAACGTCGCGTAGAACTCGCTTTGGAAGGACTGCGTTATTTTGACATCAAAAGATGGAAAATTGCACATACGAAACTTCCAACTATCAAAAATCCGGGTGGAGTAAATCTGGTATTTGAGCAGAAACATTACTTGTTTCCTTTTCCCCAGGCAGAGTTGGATAATAATCCTGAGTTGAAACAGAATGATGGGTATTAATATACGTAAGTTAATATTAATTAAAATGGAATGCACCCAACATTTCTTTCAGGTTTTTGTTTCATAGTTGGTTAGTCCTCACTTCGTCCGAAGAACGACCTTTGGTCATTTGGACGAAGTGACCTCTCCCTGTCTGCATCTGCTGAATAGGAATTAGCGCAAAGCTTTGAATTTTTCTCATCGTAGGTAAATGCACTAAAAATGAGAAATTGATGCTAATTGGAAATAGGGTTATTATTATATAATAAATGGGCTTAGGCAAAATTAATCATCTTACTTCTTCCAAAAGATCCATGAAAAAAATACAATTCCTAAAAAAGAATTATCATGAAAAAAATTATTGATACTTGGCTATATGTAGTGCTTGGTATTGGATTGGTCTGTATAGTCGAGTATCCTCTGATTAAAAGAGGAAATATACCAGAATCCCTCATCGGTAAATGTGGATTCTCTGACTTCAAATTGAATACTTTCGACTTTCTTTCCTGGCTGGATAAAGCAACCAATGAAAAAGAAAATGGTAGTACAAATAACCACCGTGATCCTTGCCCTTTTAGTGTTATCATTTTTCCTGACACGCAAATTTATTCGAAAGATTCTCGAACATGGAGAAAGTCGAGCAGGAAAGAAATTTTTACTGCAATGACCGGATGGGTAAAAGAGCGTGCAAAAGTAGATAATATTAAATTCTTACTTCATATGGGAGATGTTGTAAACGATGATGATGAAATATACCAATGGGAAAATGCAAACAATGCTTTAAGCATTTTAGATGATGCTGTACCATATGTTATAGCTGTTGGAAACCATGATATGGTAGCTGGTAACCCTAAATGGATACCGGATAGTTCTAGAAATACAACAAATTTTAATCATTTTTTTCCCTTTAGCCGGTTTGAAACTCAAAAATGGTATGGGGGAAGAATGGCAGATGATTATGATAATTCTTTCCATTTTTTTGAAGAAGGGGGATTAGAGTTTATTATTATCAGTTTGGCTGTAGCACCGACAGATGAGATGTTGAATTGGGCAGAGAGCATATTAAAGCAATATGCATCTAAAAGAGCTATTATTATTACGCACAGTTATATGTTAGCTGATGATAGAAGGGATTATCCGGGTGGATTTGGGTACTTACCCGCAAATGGAAATACAGGAGAGGAAATATGGAATAAATTAATTAAGAAACATGCTAATATTTCTTTGGTTTTAAGCGGACACGTGACCAATGACAATACGCACAAGGGCTTAATGATAAGTAGAGGTGATAATGGAAATCAGGTAATTCAACTTTTAAGCGGGGAGGGTCATGATGGCTGGCTAAGGATACTTCAATTTATTCCTTCAAAAAATAAGATAAAAGTGCAAAGTTATTCACCCTGGCATCCTAAAAGTACCGATGAACAATATCTGCAATATCCTTTTTCGCTGCCCGGTTATAATACAGATTCACTACATCAGTATGAATTAGCATATAACATGAATAGCGAATAATAGAGAGTATCAATTTATAATTTAAGTATAAAATAGCATGTATTATACTAGAATTTTGATTCTGAAGATTAGTTCTTCTGTGCTTTTCCTGATGCTTATTTTTACTTCGGTTAAGGGGCAACAGAAAGTATCCAAACCTCCTAATATTATCATATTTATGATAGACGATATGGGATGGCAGGATACGTCTGTTCCCTTTGGGGATAGTGTAACATCTTTCAATAGGTTATACCACACCCCTAATATGGAGCGCCTTGCTAGAGAAGGGATAAAGCTTACAAATGCCTATGCTAACTCCGTTTGTACACCCACAAGAGTTGCCTTAATGACCGGGATGAATGCCGCCCAAAGCCGTATTACGAGTTGGACAACTATCCAAAAGGGCCAAACATCCGATGTTATTGATAGTACATTTCTGCCAATTGATTGGAATTTTGACGGCTTGAGCACTGATAAGAAAGTATCAGGTACGGCTTATGCAACTCCGCTACCTCAATTACTCAAACAAGAGAGGTATTATACCATTCACATTGGTAAAGCTCACTGGGGATCAACAGGTACATCTGGATCAAATCCCCATAATCTCGGGTTTGTCGTTAATAAAGGAGGACACGCTGCAGGCCATCCACAAAGTTATTTGGGCGAAGAGAATTTTGGTAAGTTGGAGGGGCGCACCAGCCCTCATTCAGTCCCAGATTTGGAGGAGTATCACGGTACTCCCGTTTTTTTAACGGAAGCGCTTACCCGCGAAGCTATCAAATCATTGAATGAGCCTGTAAGTAAGAATCAACCATTTTTTCTTCACATGGCTCATTACGCGGTTCATGCACCATTAACCGCAGATGAAAGATTCTATCGGAAATATTCAAATATGGGTATTTCGAAATCCGAAGCGGAGTATGCCAGTATGATAGAAGGCATGGATAAAAGTTTAGGTGACATTATGGATTATTTAGAATACCATAATTTGGAAAAAAACACAATCATCATTTTCATGTCCGATAATGGGGGACTTACATTTGTGCCGCCACGAGGAGGTAATGCATATATACATAATCTACCACTTCGCGCCGGTAAAGGATCGATCTACGAAGGTGGCATTCGTGTGCCAATGTTAGTAAAATGGCCCGGCGTAGTGAAGCCAGGTAGCAAATCTGAACAATATCTGATTATAGAAGATTTCTTTCCGAGCATCTTAGAAATGGCTGAGATAAAAAGCTATAGTACGCTTCAGGAAATTGCCGGGAAAAGTTTTGTACCTGTTTTAAGAAACCCTGCATACAATGATACTACCCGGGCTATAGTGTGGCATTTTCCCAATAAATTCATAATGCAGCCAGGCCCCGCCATTAGTTATGTCAGTGCGATACGACAAGGAGACTGGAAATTGGTTTATTTAATGAAAGAACAAAAGCTCGAACTTTTTAATTTAAAAAACGATCTTGGAGAATTATATGACTTGTCAGAACAATACCGTCAAAAAACAAAACATTTAGCGCAGGTATTAACGAAAAAATTAAAAAAATGGAATGCTCAGATGCCTACATATCGTGAAACAAATAAAAAGGTTCTATGGCCAGATAAGTTAATCAACTAATGCTAAATAATCATCAAGATCTACCAATAGAATTGTAAGCAAATTGCTCGGACATGGGTTTTTTCATAAAGACTTTTTTCAGTTGCCTGGTAAATGAAAGTGAGGCATGTAACTTGAAATTGCCTGCCAGCAAATTAAAAAATAAGTTATACACGAAGTTATGATCAATTATATCAAAAGATACCTGTTGCTTGTAACCTGTTTTGTCAATTCTCTTTGGCTATTTGGTCAAAGTGTTCCAGACGTGCTTTTTTTTAAAGACAAGTTACAACCCATTACGGAAGACAATATTTTTAAAACGGATGGCTACTACCATTCAGGTTCTTCCATTATAAAAGGTAATGATGGGAAATACCATCTTTTTTACTCCCGTTGGAAAAAAGAATATTCCTTTTCAGGCTGGATAGTTTTTTCTGAAATAGCCCATGCTATTGCCGATAGGGCTGAAGGTCCATGGGAATATAAAGAAACCGTATTACAAGGTGGTGGCAAAGAACAATGGGATTCAGTCATGACTCATAATCCAAAGATTAAATTTTTTGATGGTAAATATTATCTCTATTACAGCTCTATTAATTATAGGGATGGAACATATACCCTTAGTGATCTGAAAAAAATACTGCAGGCCGGACCATCCGATCCGAAATGGAGAATATTGCATAATAGTCAACGAATTAGTGTAGCTGTTGCAAACTCTCCCAATGGTCCATGGAAACGCGCTGATTCACCTATAGGAATTTCCGGGTCAACCACAACCTTAAAAATAAGCAGTGACATTATACAAAAAGAGGACAGAGGCTATTGCCTTATCGTAGAAGATGTTGAAACAGATATAACTGACGTACCCCGTAACCAGTTAATAGCCTTTTCCGATTCTCCGGTTGGACCTTTCGAATTGCAGAAAAAACCGCTGACTGATTTTATGAGATCCGATGATATATCTACGTGGTACGACAAAAAAAGAAAGCATTACTATGCTGTTTTCCCTTCGAGTAGCTTTATCGGCATGATTAGCTCCACAGATGGCATCGACTGGAAGAAAGCAACAGAATATGTGTTGATGCCCAAAGTAATACCGTATCAACATAAGGACACGCTTCATCCCAGCCAAATAGAAAGGCCATTTGTTTATTGTGAACAAGATGATCCGCGGGTGGTAAGTGTGACAGTGCAGAAAGATGATGAATCGTATATTGCTTTTTTACCAGTACGGGTAGATAAGTTAGTGCTCCCAAATAAAAGGCAACTCGCCTGGCAAGAAGCTGAAATTGGAGCGATATTCCATTACGAACTGCATATTTTTGATGGGCAAAAATACATACAGGAGAATATTCGTATCAACCCGGTTAAGGATTATCAGACATTTAATCCTACAAAACTAGATACTGACCAATGGGTTAAAGCTGCAAAGGATGCTGGTTTTACATTTGCTTTATTAACGGCAACTCATGAATCAGGTTTTGCTTTGTATCAATCGGATGTGAACCCTTATTCCATGAAGGCGTTGAATTTTCAAAATGGGAAAGGTGATATTGTGCGCGATTTCGTGAATTCATGCCGCAAGTATGGTATTAAGCCGGGCATATATTTAGGTATTCGATGGAATTCATTTTTTGGTGTACATGATTTCAAATTAAATGGAGAGGGCGAGTTCCGAGAAAACCGCCATAAATGGTACAACAGAATGGTTGAAGGCATGGTGAAAGAGATCTGTACTCGTTATGGAAGCCTGTTTGAGATATGGTTCGATGGAGGAGCAGATCATCCTGCTTCCGGAGCTCCGGACGTATTGCCGATTGTACAACAATATCAGCCCGATTGTATATTCTACCATAACAGGCAATTAGCCGAAGTCAGGTGGGGAGGCTCAGAGTCGGGCACCGTAAACTATCCGTGCTGGGCGACATTTCCGTTTTATGCATTTGGAGCAGGAGAATCATTTAATCCGATAGTATCCAAAAATAATTATGAGATACTTAAAGTAGGTGATCCGGATGGTAGGTACTGGATGCCGGCCATGTCCGATGCCCCACTACGAGGATCAAATGATGGCCATGACTGGTTTTGGGATCCGGGTTGTGAATCTCATGTTTCGTCGCTTGACAAGTTGATGGATATGTACTATAAATCCGTTGGGCGAAACTCTACTTTGATTATGGGATTAACACCTGATGCCGATGGCTTATTACCTGAACCAGATGTAAAGCGTTTGCAAGAATGGGGTAATGAAATTCGTAGAAGATTTTCAAACCCATTGGCTAAAACCTCAGGAAAGGGTAACAGGATTACACTCCAACTATATGGTACAAAAAAAATTAATCATATTATAATTCAGGAAGACATTCGTCAGGGAGAGCGCATTCGTGAATATAGAGTTGAGGCTTTTATAAAGAATAAATGGAAAACAATCTGCGATGGACAATCGATAGGGCATAAACGTATACAGCAGTTTGAACCTACTGAATGCACCAAAATACGCTTAGTTGTTGTAAAAGCAACTGCCGAGCCGATTATTAAGAGTTTTTCAGTTTTTTGGGTAGATTAAAAGTATTCACATTATAGAATAGATTACAGCGAGCATAATTTCTTCTTTGTTTAATCATTTGTAATTGAAAAAGCGTTTAACATTGAACATGAACCAATCGAAAAGTGGAAAATGATCAGGGAGGATAAAGAGCCTTTAATAAATCCCAAAGCTTATAAATTTATAATCGGTAAGTATTGACTTATAACGCGTCGCTACTCATTTGCAGTAGGGTTATTAAGATTAAACATAAGGACCATTCTACGCGCTATTCTATAGGTAATTAAAAAACTAAAGATAGCAGTGATGAATAAATAGAATAGTCCAGCCAAAAAGCCCGATATTCTATTTACAAACTCATTCTGAAAGTGGATATTTACTTTTTATTAATCAGAAAGCATAATAATAAAAAAATGATGAACGGAATCTTTGCAAAACGAGCTTCCCTGTTGGGTATTTTATTGTGGAGTATAGGTTGTGTATCGGCGCAATCAACCTGGACAAATCCCATCGTTAAACAAGGCCGCCTGGGATCGCCGCTGGTGGAATCATCTCCTTTTGTTTTTAATGACCGGTTATACCTCATGGAGAGCAACCAGCGTTTCTGGGATGTAAAGGGCGCCAAACCGGGCGATTTGTTTCATGAGGATGAAGTGCGGATCAAAGATGTTGCTACCGGAAAGATTGTATCCGTTGCTTTAAAAAATCATGGATTTGGAACCGTACTAACACACAACGGCAGGGTATATATTTTTGCCGGTAATTACGGGCAGGGAAAACCGTGGCGGCAGATGACGGAAATTACAATGACAAGTTCTGCTGATTTAAAAAAATGGACAAAGCCTGTTACCGTATTTAAAGCTAATCCCAGGGAGTTCTTTTACAATACTGCCGTAACCCGGGGGAAAGATACATTCATTTTATTGTACGAAACCAATGATCCCACCTGGAAGCCCTTTACGTTCAGGTATCTTGCATCAGACGACCTGGTGAACTGGAAAGAAATTCCCGGCGCTGTTTATGGAAAAGATAAATATGTTGGCGGGCCTGCCTTATACTATGAAGGTGGATGGTATTATACCTTATATCTTGAAAATATTAAAATGGGTTACGAAACCCGGATTACCCGGTCAAAGGACCTGGTGAACTGGGAAGACGCACCTGCCAGCCGGCCATTTATAACCTTCGATCCTTCCATTCGGAATATTCCATTGATTGATCCGGGAATACCCGAAAGCAATGCCTCTGATGTTGAATTGTGTTATTATAACGGGCAAACCATATTGTATTTTACGGGAAGTGATCAAACAACTGCAGGCGATTTGCAATGGGCTACCTATGATGGAACCCCGGCACAGTTATTTGCGTATTTTTTTGAGGATACACAAAAGCAAACCTTTGTATCGCCCGATCATAAAGGCAATTGGGCGCCGGTTCTTATCGCGCCTTCAGGCGGGGTGCAACATCAAAATGTTCACAATGAAATAAAAACGAAACCGTCTCCGCAACAATTAACGTATCAGCAGGAGCAGCTCGGAGCTTTCATTCACTTTGGACCGGCTACCTATATCAAATCTGATATGCTTGCCGTTCCGGTTGCTGATTTATTTAATCCATCTAAGCTGGATGCAGATCAATGGGTAAAGACAGCCCAGTCTTTTGGCGCCAAGCATATCGTTTTAACAGCCAAACATCATAATGGATATTGTTTATGGCCTACTGAAACAACCGATTACTCCGTTAAGCAATCGTCATGGAAAAACGGGAAGGGCGATGTAGTAGGTGAATTTGTGAAGGCCTGCAGGAAATATGGCGTTAGAGTGGGGCTTTATGTATCCGGAGGCGATAAACATTTTGGCTGCACCAGCACCCCGGATCCTCAGGGAGAAAGAAAGTTAGTTGGCAACATCAATAAATATTTCCCGGTGTTTTTGGAACAGTTGAGAGAGCTGCTGACCAACTATGGTGAAATTTCATATCTGTGGTTTGACGGCGCCTATGACCCTTTTGGCTGGGATGTAATGGATCCTGAAACGATGAAGCCATTGGGTACGGCATTTGGTGATGCCATTCACGCTATGGTAAAGCATTTGCAACCCGGCGCTGTAATTATGGGTGGCACCCGGCCGGATATACGCTGGTCGGGAAGCGAGCAGGGATGGGCTGCGTATCCGTTATGGAATGTAGTAAAACCAGGAGAGGGATTGTCTCATTGGGTAGGCCCGCAGAATGCAGGATGGTTACCTGCTGAAGCCTGCCTTCATACACGCGACACGTGGTTTTGGGTTCCGGATTCTGACAAAACATTACGGAATATGGACTTTCTGACTAAAACCTATTTTGAGTCTATCGGTCGTGGTGCTAACCTGCTTATTAATATGACACCCGATACCAGCGGAATAATTCCGCCTGCTGAAGTAAAAAGCCTGTATGAATTTGGGAAAAAAATAAATAGCATGTTCGCTGATCCGTTGGCACAAGCAAATCAAAACATAGTGGGAGATACCATTCATTTACACATGTCTGAAAAAAAGAGGGTGGGATTGATTGAAATAGAAGAAGACATCCACAACGGACAATTTATACAACAATATAAAACAGAAGCATATATTGCCGGTCAATGGAAAACGATAACTTCAGGCCTAAGCATTGGAAGGAGGCGCCTGGAAGCTATTGAACCTGTAGAAACGAGTCAGGTGAGGCTGATAATAACAAAGCGTAGTGCAGAAAAGAAAATCAGGAAGTTTGCTGTATACACAAAACGCTGATGAAATATTTCCTGTTAGATTAATTTCCTGTTTATAGTGCTTATCCAACATTTGAATCTTGCCAGATGATTAAAACCCCTGATCTGATCATTAGTATTTTGTATATACTCATTATTGTTTTCGTAGGCCTATGGGCTGGTTTACGAAAAAGAAAGAAGAGCAGAAGCAGTGCCTCTGATGAGTATTTCCTGGCTGGAAAAACGTTAAGATGGCCGGTAATAGGATTGGCTTTATTTGCTACGAATATATCCTGTATTCACCTTGTGAGCCTTGCTCAGTCAGGGTTTGATACGGGACTGCTGAATGGCAACTTTGAATGGATGGCTGCATTTACCCTTATTTTACTGGCATTGTTTTTTGTTCCTTTCTATATCAGGTCTAAAGTGCCTACCTTACCTGTTTTTTTGGAAAAAAGGTATAACACGGCCTGCCGTGACTGGCTTACTGTTATTTCAATTGTATCGGCGGTTATTATCCATATTGCCTTTTCATTGCTTGCAGGGGGAATTGTGTTAGAAACGCTTTTCGGAATTGATATGTACGTAAGTGTTACGGTAATTTCCGTATTGGTAGCCGTGTATACCATCATTGGAGGCTTAAGGGCTGTTGTAATAACAGAGTCTATTCAAACCATAGTATTGGTTGCAGGGGCTATCGTTATTACCGCTGCGTCATGGTTAAAACTGGGCGGCTGGACCTCATTGGTTCAGGTACTGGAAGAGCACCAGGCTATGGAAAAGATTTCAATGCTCAGACCCCATGGCGATAGCAGCAAGATGCCCTGGTACGCTGTTTTGCTTGGGTATCCGGTATTAGGGATATGGTACTGGTGCGCTGATCAAACTATTGTTCAGAGGGTTCTGGGAGCGAAAGACGAGAACCACGCACGGGTAGGCTCCCTTTTTTGCGGATTTATTAAAATACTGCCTGTATTTATTTTTGTGGTGCCGGGTTTAATGGCCTATGGGTTGGCGCAAAAAGGTTTGATAGATCTTAGCTCCATCACCACTGTTACTGCGTCTGGCGAAGCGGTCGTGAACAGTAAAGGCATATATACGCTCATGATCACCCAATTATTACCAACTGGTTTAATTGGAATAGTAGTAGCTGCATTGCTTTCCGGTTTAATGAGCCAGGTATCAGGAGCGCTGAACTCCATTTCAACACTTGTAAGTTATGACCTCATTAAAAGGTTTAGACCTGGTGTAAAAGATAAGCAGTTGGTAAAGTTGGGGCGTATAGCAGTGGTGGTTGCTCTTATATTTTCTGTTGCCTTATTGCCGTTGCTTAATAGCTATGAGAGCTTGTTTAACGGGTTAAATGATATCATTGCACATATTGCACCTCCAATTACCTGTGTTTTTCTATTGGGAATATTCTGGGAAAAGGCATCAGCCAAATCAGCTCAGTATACTTTATGGATGGGCTCTTTGCTCGGCGTAGTTGTATTTACTATTAATAAGCTGCTTCCATTAAGCATCATAGGTAAGATACCATTTATGATGATGGCTTTTTACCTGTTTTGCGCATGCCTGGTGATGCAGGTGCTGCTGTCGTTTGCGTATCCTGTACAGCATACGGAAGACAGTAAAACATTATTCTGGCGGTCTCCCTGGGAGCCCTTACAAAGCAAAGGATGGAAAGGATTGGGAAATTATAAATGGCTATCGGCATTATTGGTTGCCTGTGTGGTTATGCTGTATATGCTTTTTGGATAGTAGCGGAATAACAACGTTTTGTAAACCTTTAAATTGAATGAAAATGCGATACTATGCATCTTGTGTCCTGTTGTTTGCAGCGTTATCTTTTTACAGTTGCCGTGAAACGGGCGCTGCTGCAACAGATCAGGACACACGAACTGAAGCAACAAAAAAAGAGCCACTTCGGATAGGAATGGTTACCGGTCTTAAACCAGAGAAGATAGCTTATTATAAAGAACTCCATGCCAATACATGGGAGGGCGTACTAAAAAAAATTAAAGAATGTAATATCCGTAACTATTCAATTTATTTTAAGAAAATAGAGGATAAATACTATTTGTTCAGCTATTATGAATACATAGGAGATAATTATGAGCTGGACATGAAAAAAATGGCATCCGATGCGGTAACACAACGTTGGTGGAAAGAAACTGACCCCTGTCAGCAGCCATTGTCCGATGCCGCTGCAGCAGGAGAAATATGGTCACCGATGGATGAAGTATTTCATACGGAATAGATTTTGATCACGCCATTAAACCATTCCACATGCATGAACAGGAAAAAATATTCCAGGAGGAAAGCAGGATAAAAGCGACTGACCTGGAGCACAGGCGGAAAATTAACTATAGCCTGATGCAATCAGATATTGCTTTTCAGAAAGGGAAAAATGTATTCCCGGGTCTGGAATCAGCGCGCAAAAGAGCCAAAAACATAAAATGGGAAACGATTGAGCACTTAAATAAATACCTGCTGGAATTTGAAAAAAAATTTACAGAAAGGGGAGGCAAAGTAATATGGGCAGAAAATCCGCAACAGGCATTAGACGCGGTTTTACAAATATGCAAACAGAAACAGGCTAAAAGTGTTGTCAAGAGTAAGTCCATGGTTACAGAAGAAATTCATTTGAATCCTTTTTTATCGCGGCATGGTATTGAAGTAGTGGAAACGGATCTTGGTGAGTATATACAGCAATTGTCCGGAGAGGCGCCTTATCATATGGTAGCACCTTCAATGCATAAAAGCAGGGAGGAAGTGGCCCTGTTATTTCATGAAAAATTAAATGCACCACCCGGTTTGGCTCCTGAGGAGCTTACATTATTTACCAGACAACTACTTCGTCAAAAGTATGTGGAGGCGGATATTGGAATTACCGGGGTAAATTTTTTACTGGCTGATATCGGCGCTGTGGCGGTAACAGAAAATGAAGGGAATGCAAGATTATGTACCAGTTTTCCTAAAACGCATATTGCCATTACCGGTATTGAAAAGATATTGCCGTCTGTAAGCGACCTTGCCTTGTTCTGGCCTTTATTGGCAACGCATGGTTCAGGACAGCAGGTAACGGTTTACAATACCATCTTTTCCGGTGCAAAGAAAGAAAATGAACCAGATGGTCCCGAAGATATGTATGTGATATTGCTGGATAACGGAAGGACCAATATACTTGCCGATGTTACAGCAAGGGAAAGTTTGTTTTGTATACGTTGCGGAGCCTGTTTAAATGTGTGTCCGGTATTCAAAAATATTGGGGGGCATACGTATAAAGCTACCTATGGCGGGCCTATCGGTTCGGTCATAACCCCTTATCTGAGTGGGCTTAAATCTTATAAGCACCTCAGTTATGCTTCATCGCTTTGCGGGGCTTGTACACAAGTGTGCCCGGTTCATATTAATCTACACGAGCTCTTGTTGTATAACCGCAATAAGTCGGTAAAGGCCCATTTCGGTTCCCGTAGTGAAAAATTAGGATGGTTGCTATGGAAAAAGGCCTGCCTGAGCCGTGCAATGATGAACATGACAAATGGCAGGATTAAAAATTTTATGATTAAACTCCTTTTCCGGAAAAGCTGGGGTGATAACAGGAGCCTTCCGGACTTTGCTCCCAAAACTTTTAATGAGCTGTGGAAAGCAACCGGCCAATAATTATTTCAAAAGTTACAAGGGATTGTGAGTGGTTTACTTCTGCCCTTGATCAATACTATTGTGTATGCATGTTAGTCTTTTTATTCCCTGCTTTGTAGATCAGTTGTATCCACAAACTGCTTTTAATATGATAAAGGTATTGAAAAAGGCAGGCTGTACGGTACATTACAATGCGGAACAAACCTGCTGCGGGCAACCCGCATACAATGCCGGGTATTGGGATGAATGCAGGAGTGTTGCTGAAAAATTTGTTCGCGACTTTTCAGAAAATGAATACATTGTAGCACCCAGCGGATCCTGTATCGGGTTTGTAAGAAATTACTATGGTAAGGTACTCGAGAATAACGGACATGAAAAAGAAATGCATCATCAGCAATTGCCTGTATATGAGTTTACGGAATTTTTGACTACTGTTTTGAATGTAGAAGATCTTGGAGCTGAATTTAAAGCTTCGGCTGTATATCATGATGCCTGCGGCGCCCTGAGGGAGTGTGGCATAAAGGATGCTCCAAGAAAATTGCTGCGGCATGTGAAAGGACTGCAATTGATTGAGGCACCGGATTGCGAAGTGTGTTGTGGTTTTGGCGGCACTTTTGCGGTGAAGTTTGAACCTATCTCTATTGGAATGGGAGAACAAAAGGTGTTAAATGCAATTGAAATGGGAGCTGAATATATTATTTCTACAGATTTATCCTGTTTACTGCATTTGGATGGGTACATCCGGAAACATAAGCTGGCTTTGAAAACCATCCATATTGCCGATGTGCTGTCAGCGACCTTAGCATGACGGGCAGCGAAACGAGGAAACTGCAGTTTTACCTTTCCGGCACGTGGAGACACGTGCCGGGGCAATCACCGCGGTACGTGACCACCACCAATCACCATGGTATGTGTCTCACGTACCACTATCAATCGCCGTGGTATGTGTCTCACGTACCACCACGAGGGTTTCTTTTTATTTAAGTTTACGGTTATAGTGCGGACACGAACCACGGCGGGAAATGAAAGCTAGTATGGGAGAGGATTTTAGCCCCTCTCCGGGCGGAGAGGGGTTGGGGTGAGGCAAAACCAGGCTACTAAAGGCTTTTTGCACTTTACCCGGACAACAATTTAAAATTTATCATTTATAGAAATGCCTAAACTATGGCAAAGAGAAAACAAATAGTTTATTTACAATGGCAAAGAGATAATCGTCGTGTTTTATCTATCCTGCTTGTCATTTTTTTTCTTATTAACCAGAGCGTGGCACAGGATAAAATATCACTGGCTGGCACCTGGCGGTTTGCTTTGGATCCGGACAGCGCCGGATATAAGGAGAAATGGGCCGCTACAACATTACCAGAATCTATACAATTGCCCGGTACAACCGATGAAGCGGGTTACGGTATTCCAACTACCGGTTCTGACTATGGCATATTAACCCGGGCTCATAAATACATTGGTCCGGCATGGTATCAAAGAACCATACAAATACCACCATCATGGAAGGGGAAGGCTGTTATGCTTTATTTGGAAAGGGTTTTGTGGGAAAGTAAAGTTTATATAGACGGAAAGGAACTGTCTGCGCTTTCGCCTTTATATGTTCCCCATATACACAACCTGGGTATATTATCTCCCGGTAATCATATACTGACTATTCGTATAAATAACGATCTTATTCATGACATCGGAGATAAAGGTCACGGCTACACAGCGTACACCCAAAGTATCTGGAATGGCATAGTGGGCCGTATTGAATTGCATAAAGTGGACGGGCTGAATATTTCCGCCGTTAAGACCTATCCCGACATAGATAAGCGCAGCCTGCGATTAGAAACATTTTTGCAAAACACATCCGGCTTACAAAATCCATTGTACATAAAAGCTGAGGTTAAGGAAACAGAGACTGGTAAATTAATAAAAACAATAAGCCAGAAAATTAACGCAAAACCCGGCGAACAAACTATCAATATCATCTTAGAGGATTTGAAGGGACTGCAACTATGGGATGAATTTACCCCTGCGTTATATGAAGTGAATGTGCGGTTGCAACAGGGTAAGCAAACTACGTATTGGTCAGATAAAATCGGTTTTCGGAAAATTACTACTACCCGGCATAAAATATTGGTGAATGATAACATATCATACATGCGTTGTAATTTGGATTGTGTCCATTTTCCGCTCACGGGGTATCCTTCATGTGATGAAACGGAGTGGGAGCGAATTTTTAAAATCTACAAATCATATGGGTTAAACATGGTCCGTTTCCATTCATGGTGCCCGCCTGAAGCTGCCTTTCGCGCGGCAGATAAAGTGGGCATTTATATACAGGCGGAAATAGTATGGATAGACTGGTGGATGACAGCTACACCGGAAAACAGGCCAGAAATGTACACAAAGGGTTTACCCGATGGCTTGGGAAAGAACCCCGATGCAGATGCTTTCGTGCAGGCGGAAATGAAGCGGATATTAGATGCGTATGGCAACCATCCTTCCTTTGTTTTTTTCTGTATCGGAAATGAACTGGGTAATTCTGATTTTGATATTATGGAAACATGGATCAAAAAAGCAAAGGCTGAAGATCCACGCAGATTATATGCTGTTTCTACAGCCAGAAAGATTATGCCGATTGATGATTATAACGCAACACACCAAATTCCGGGGATAGGAGGCACTTATGGAAACAGCGCTAACAAAACCGATGCAGGATTGGAGAAAAATTACAGACAAGCTACTATTCCTATTATGGCTCATGAAGTAGGGCAGTACCCTGTATATCCGGAATGGAGTGAAATAGATAAATACAAAGGTGTTTTAAAGGCCCGAAACCTGGAAGGCTTTAAGAAGATAGCGGAAAAAAACGGTATTGCAAGCCAGGATAAGGATTTTCATAAGGCCAGTGGGGCTTTACAGCAGCTATTGTATAAAAACCTCATCGAAAATATTTTATTAGCCCCATCCAGCGCTGGGTTTCAGTTACTGAGTATGCAGGACTACCAGGGGCAGGGGGAAGCATTGGTAGGCTGGCTGGATGCATTTTGGGATGACAAAAAGATAACTACTCCTGAACAGTTTCGTGAACACAGCAATGCCGTAGTGCCATTGATACGCACTAAAAGTTTTACATATACTAATAATGATACGATTGCCTTATCAATAGAACTGGCAAATTATTATAAAACGGCCTTGCGGCAACCCTTACATTGGGAGTTTATCAATGACAAAGGGACAGTTATAAAAAAAGGATTGGCTAAACGAAACCAGTTTCCACAAGGGCAACTCACGTTCGCTGATAGCCTGCTGCTGCCTTGCGCTATTTTTTCAAATGAGGCCGCACAATATACTTTTCGGTTATTTTTTGAAGATAATTCCTATAGCAATAGCTGGCAGTTTTTTATATATCCCTTACATGAAGAAATTACCCCTGCCGGTATATATGTTACAAGTCAATGGAATAATAAAACAGATAGTGTTTTATCGGTGGGGGGCAAAGTATTATTATTAGCTCATGAAGTGGGCACAAAAGCTACATCGCATCCGGTACATTTTTTCCCGTTGTTCTGGTCTTCCAGTTTTTTCCCGGGACAAAACAATGCAACATTAGGTTTGCTGATCAATGAAAAAAGTGCTGCGTTCAAACATTTTCCAACCCGCTATTTTTCCAACTGGCAATGGTACCCCATTTCAGCCGGGGCAAAGTATTTTAAACTATCAGATATGCCTGGCGGTTTTAAGCCACTGGCGCAGCCCATATCTGATTTTCATTTTAATGAAAAACTCGGAAGTATTTTTGAAACGAAAGTGGGTAACGGAAAGTTGCTGGTTTGCGGGTATAACCTCAACCAGCCTGGAAATGCGATAGCAAATCAATTGTATTATAGTTTAACAGAGTACATGAAAAGTGAAGCGTTTAGCCCGGCAGGTGATTTACCTGTGGATAAATTAAAACAAATTGTAGTAAGTGTTCCCGTTGCAATTAGCGAAGCACCGGTATCCGGTACCTTTAAAGATGCCTCGCTTTATGTAGAAGCAGGGGCTAATGCCGGTGAAAAAAGCAATGCCTGGAAAGCAAAGTTTGATAAGGTTACAATAGATAAAGGGTTCAGCTATACTGTTAATGGCGCCGGGGCTTACAAAAAAGAAGGGTTACATGGCTGGCTGGGTAAAACGATGAGTATAAATATTGCTCCGCCGCAAGGCGTAAAGGGATATGTATATCTGCATTTTATAAACCCTAAAAGATTAGTACATAAAGGAACTGTAAATGTTGAAGGCCGCGAGATAGACACCGGGGATATACCAGCTGAAGGCAAGTGGATAAAAATATTAGTGATGCGTGAGGATACTAATGACGGTAAGCTATATATCCGGGTCACATCAGACAACCTCCATCCTATGGAGATTGACAGGATGGTGATAATGGTGGAAGAATAAAGAAGCGGAGGAGTTTTTAATAAATCCTTCTGTATCCCAGCGCTGCGCCTTTGCTCACCGGCAAATTACAGCCGGTAATGAACCTGGACATATCTGATGCAGGAATACACATACTTTCGCTCACCTTTCCGGCTCGTGGAGACACGTGCCAATGACATCTTAGTAAAGTTGCTGTTTGTCAGCCAGTTGCAAATTGTGTTTTTAGATTAGACTTTTTTCCTTGTCACTTTTTATGGAAAAAGTAACCAAAAGCCACCCGAAAACGAATACCGCCCGTTTTCGGGAATACGCCCTGATTAAGCTTTTTTACTACTGTAACTTCAGCGGTAGAACGCTATGCTTTCTCAACTTACGGCACTCCTGAACCTGGCTAAACTTACCAACTCATCAACGATGATGGTAAGTATGCTGTAGTCGGATTCACAGTAGTACTGCTGTCTAATCGAAGGGAACGGCAAACGGCCGTACATCGTCCCCTCTGCAGACGGGTAGGAAGAAAAAAATGGCTACAATCATTCCAACGCGGTCTGCTTACCGCAGGCAGGGAGAAATCTGTCTTCGCTTTAATCATTGCAGATGCTCCCTTTACAGCAGGAATAGGCGTTGTTAAAAATAAAGATCGCAACTGCTGCCGGCAACCTCCGGCGTTTTGTATTTACCATCAACGATTTGAGCCGGATGGATAAAATGCTTTTTAAGATGGGGAATGTGTTCCAGAAATAACGCGTCATGCCCCAAAACAATATGATTAAAAAGCACCAGGTGCTGATGCAATTGGCCCATATCACCAACATGAGGTACAACCGGTATCCCTAATTTTCTGCACATCAGACTAACGGTGATAAATTCACTTACCCCGCCTACTCTTAAAGCGTCAACCTGTATAAATCCTGCACAGTTACTCTGGAGATAATTCTTGAACATAATGCCGTTGGGTACATGCTCGCCCAGGGCTAAAGGGGTTGGAGCGATCGCTTCAGCAAGTACCTTATGCGCCAGCACATCGTCAGGATGGGTGGGTTCCTCAATCCAGTAAGGGTTCATTGACTGCAATTCCCCGCAAATTTTTAAAGCTTGTGGTAGTGTCCACTGCTGATTGGCATCGAGCATAATCTTGATCTGGTCGCCTGCGGCTTTTCTTACCATATGCGACCTGGAAACATCCCTATCCGGATCTTTTGATCCAACCTTTAGCTTAATCGCGTTAAAGCCCGCTGCAACTGCTTTTTGCACGTTTTCTTTAACCTGTTCATCGGAATAACTAAACCATCCCACGGAAGTATCATAACCGGGATAACCTTGCTGAAGAATGGCTTTACGGTTATCCTTGCCCATTTCATTTTTCTTTATCAGCCCGAGTGCCTCTTCTTTTGTCAATATATTTTCCAGGTAAGAAAGATCCAGTGTATTTATGATCTGATTCGGGCTCAGGTCTGTAAGTAGTTTCCAAAGCGGAACCTTTCGCTTTTTTGCCCAAAGGTCGTAGCAGGCATTTGTGACGGAAGCCAATCCGAGGTGAACAACTCCTTTATGAGGTCCGAGCCAGCGGTACTGCTGATCGTTCGAGAATTGACGGAAGATATTGCCGAAGTCTGACATCAGATCCTCAATGTCTTTTCCCTTTAATTTTTCGGCGTAAAACTGCGCGGCTTTGCATACCAGTTCATTGCCTTCACCAATGGTAAATGCAAGTCCTGTGCCGCTAAGTCCAGTGTCATCCTTAAGTGTGGTAACAGCGTAGGAATAAACAGGATCCCGGTGCATGGCATCACTACCAGCCCCTTTAGCCAATGGAAAACGGGCATCAGATATTTGAATGTGCGTGATCATACAATTGATGGGTATGGACTTGTTTTATGATGCAGAGTTAAAAAACATAAACGGAACCAAAACTATGTTTTTTATTATCATCCGAAGTATGATCAGGAAACAATTGCAGCATTTTATTTCAAATTGTGCATCTTTTTTCTGAAGCCATTTGGCGTTTGCCCTGTGATCTGCTTAAAAAAGGAGAAAAAATTTACCGGGTTATTATAGCCGCACTCGAAGCAGATATCTTTTATAGAATAGTTTTCATTCTGTAATAATTTTCGGGCATGTCCGATCCTTATTTCATTTAAAAAGCGGGTAAACGTTTTTTGTGTCTTCTGCTTAAAATACCTGCAAAAAGCATTGGGTGTCATATTGCATATGCGGGAAACTTCCTCCAGCATAATATCCCTGCTGAAATTCTTCAGCAAAAACTGGTAAACGTCATTAAAGCGTTCCATATCGTTTTCATTGGTTGAACTTTTGTAACCAATGCTGGCCAATGCAGTATATTCCTTTGATTTGGATAGCATATCAACGACCTGAAGAAATATGCCCAGCTGAGCCAACCCGCTGCATTGTGCAATTTCCTTAATCTTTTCAATGATCTTCAGCCTTGTTTCTCCATGAAATCTTAAGCCTCTTTCTGCCCTGTGCATTAAGTCGTTGTATAAACTGATGCTTCCTGCATCATCGGTAACCCTGTTTATAAATTCGAGTGGAAAATAAAGCCCTAATGCTTTTGTATACAGATCTTTTTTCTTTTTATAGTATAGCGCATCGCATTTCCAGAGATGTGGCAGTTCCGGACTGGCCAGGATCAGCTCTCCTTCTGCAAAATTTCCTACAAAATCACCGAGGATCAGTTTGCCATAACCGTTTTCAACCCAGGTAAGCTCACATAGCTTATGAAAATGAAAGGGATGATCGAAATAAGGTTTATAAATTTTTTTCACCCAAATTTTTTTCTCACCAATAATCGGAGCATCTACAATGAGTTCAGGCTTCATAAGAATTGTTGATGTTAAGTTATTACTTATCGTATAGAATTAAGGATGTACAAGAGCTCTACAAAAACAGTTTTGCTCACACCGGTCAAAGATTTGTTAATTAAGAAAAGCAATATAAGTGTTTTCTGAGAGATAGAATCTAAACAATAGGGTAAAATACTTTACAAAATCAATAAGATCGGCAACAGGAACGCAGGATTTAGTGGTTAGGTTTGTTCAGTCATTATAACTATTTCTGATCTTAAATCAAACAATTTAACGGTATGCTTGTAACCAGAACGAACTGTAAGCATGGACATGCTACGCATTCCATCTTCGCAGGAGCTGCTATGTATTCAGGGCTGCTCTTTTTAATGCTTTTTTTTAATAGTTCCGTAAGGGCGGATGATCTTTCCAACGAATTGAGCCCGGAGGAGATCCGCCAAAGCAAAATTAGCGGTACAGTAAAAGACCAGGACGGAGCGCCTGTTGCAGGCGCAAGTATAAAAATTAAAGGTAAATCCGGCGGTGCCCAAACCGATCTTTCCGGCAGGTTTACTATTGAGGCGGGAGCAAATGATGTACTTGTAATAACTGCGATAGGATATGCAGAAAAAGAAATAACCGTTGGGGCCGCGCTGGATTATAATGTATCGCTCGATAAGGAATATTCGGAACTGGATCAGGTGGTAGTAGTGGGCTATGGTACCCAGAAAAAAATAAATTTAACCGGCTCCGTTGCGAGCATTGGCGGAGCGGAACTTGCCAAGCGCCCGGCAACCAATGTACAAAACCTCTTGCAGGGGAAAATTTCGGGGTTGCAGGTTACACAAGGTTCCGGAAAGCCGGGAGCCGACAATGCGGAACTGCGCATCCGTGGCGTAGGTACCTTTAGTGGAGCGGGCAGCAGCCCCTTGGTATTGATTGATGGTGTAATGGGTGATATGACCAGTTTGAATCCTGATGATATTGAATCCGTTTCTGTTTTGAAAGATGCAGCATCATCTGCTATTTATGGTGCAAGAGCAGCAAACGGTGTAATATTGGTTACCACTAAAAAAGGAAAAGCAAGGGACCTGACCATTCAATACCATGGTAATTTCCAGGTACAAAAAGCAACAAGATTACCTGAACTGTTAACGAATTCAGCAGAGTATATGACTTTGTGGAATGAAGCAAACCTGAGAGATGGCTTAACCCCTCATTTCAGCCAGGCGACAATTGATGCTTTTAAAAATGGAAATGATCCTGACAAATATCCGAATTTTGATTGGGTAGATCATGTTTTCCGTAATGCACTTGCTCATAACCACCATATAGGTATTAGTGGCGGAAATGAAAAAACCACGTTTAACCTGAGCATGGGTTACCTGGATCAGGGTGGCATTATGAGTATTTATGATTTTAAAAAATACAACCTCTTATTATCTGTTGATACAAAAGTAAAAAACTGGTTAACAATAGGGGGTAATATTCAGCTCAGCAAACGCGATATTGTACAGGAGAATTTTGGAGATAATGATTTTGTAATGAGCGCGTACTCCGGACCTAACTATACACCAACCATGACTTTGCCGGATGGCTCTACAGGTTTTGTGGCCAGGTACAGCAATACCATTGGTGAGTGGACCGTAAGAAACCCTGATGCTATTACAGCCAGCGGATCCAGGAAAATAAACCTGTATAGCATGAGACCGCAAATATATGCAGAGGTAAAACTGGCTAAAAATCTTACCTGGCTTACCAAAGGCGCTATAGGCTTTAACAGCGAATTTAATAAACGCCATGAGAGTCCCATAAATAACTATTATTTTGATGATGGCAGTTATGCGCACAACAATGCTGTTTGGCAACAGGGTGTACGTGATTTAATGACCCAGAATTTTGAAACTACGCTTTATTCTACATTAAATTACCAGAAGTCTTTTGGCGATCATGATTTGACTATATTGGCAGGCTACAACCAGGAATCTAATTATTACAGAGAGTTAAGCGGGTCGCGGCTTAATTTTCCAACCACCACTATATCTGAGCTTAATGCCGGGGCGGCTTTAGGACAATCAACGGGAGGAACCGCTAACGAATGGGCCATTCAGTCTCTTTTTGGCCGTTTGATGTATGATTATAAAGGCAAATACCTGTTTGAAGTTAATGCGCGCAGAGATGGCACTTCAAGAATAGCGCCGGAAACCCGCTGGGGTACATTCCCATCTGTATCGGCAGGGTGGAGGGTTTCGGAAGAATCCTTTTTACGTTCGCTTAGCTGGTTAGATAACCTTAAGTTACGGGCATCATGGGGAAAATTGGGTAATCAGAATGTAGGATTGTATCCATACCAGGATCTGTTGTCTACCACTTCTTATCCGTTTGACGGATTAGCACCAGGTGTACTAATGAATGCGTTGAGAGACCGTAATCTTAAGTGGGAAACCACTACAGTTACTGATTTCGGCGCCGATTTTAGCATGAAAAACGGGCTGATCTCTCTTACTGTAGATTGGTTTAATAAAGTAACCGATGATATACTATACCAGATTCCCATTCCTGCCAGCGTAGGCTTAAATTCCCCCACTATTAATTATGGTAAAATGAAGAATACCGGTTGGGAATTTGAACTGGGTCACAGGAATACAATTGGTGAGCTATCCTATAATGTTAACTTTAATTTCACCACCTTCAAAAATAAAGTGCTGGATGTTGTGAGCCCAACATATGGAAATACAATTGTAATGGAGGGATTGCCATTTAATGCATACTATCTTATTGAATGGGATGGTATTTTCCAGAGCCAGGATGAAATAGACAAAGCACCTGTACATCCGTTTAATCCCAAACCAGGAGACCTTAGGTACCGGGATGCTAATGATGATGGCGTAATTGATTCTAAAGACCGCGTAGTGGTTGATGGCGCCTATGCTAAATTCTACTACGGCGGAAGCATTAATCTTGCCTGGAAAAATTGGGACCTGTCTGCCTTCTTTCAGGGTGTTCAGGGAAACAAATTGTACGTAGGCGGATCGCATATGGCATGGGGTTATACACCTTTTGTGCAAGGCTCGCCTCCCACATTAGATTATATTAAAGATATGTGGACACCGTCCAATCCTTCTAATACCACACCTGCTATTTACCAGTCGCAATATAAGCCCAATACGGGCACAGCCTCAACGTACTGGTTGCTGGATGCTTCCTATATGCGATTAAAGAACATAGCTATTGGTTACACCTTTACAAATGATGTGACCAGGTCAATAGGTTTGAAAGGCTTACGTGTATATGTTTCGGGCGACAATTTGCTGACCGTTACCGATTATCCCGGGGCTGATCCTGAAAGATCATGTACGGGTTGCCGGTTTAGCGTATATCCCCAGGTAACCACATATGCTGCAGGAGTTAAAGCCACACTTTAATTAAAAATCAGACTATCGTTATGAATAAGTATATAAAACTATTTACTATAGGAATTTTAGGGATATATCTCACTTCGTGTTCCAAATTCCTGGATAAAGATCCCCTCGATCAATTATCAAGTCCTACATTCTGGAGCAACCAGAATGAAGTAGATATGGCGCTTGCCGGCGTGTATGCCAGGATATTGTCTTCTACCTTTAATCATAATACCATGTTCTGGGATGTGCTGGGTGGCGATGTTTGCGCCAACCAGGGTTCGGGTTTGGTCGCTTTAGGGCAGGGGCTTATTGAGCCCACCTCTGGTAGTATCGTTTCCAGTATTTACAATGAATGTTACCGGGGGATCAGTTCCTGTAATTTTTTCCTCGAAAATGTTGACAGGGCGCCTGTTCCGGATAATATTAAGACCCAGTACAAAGCCGAGGTACTCTTTTTAAGAGCCATGTTCTATTTCACGCTTTCCGAGTTTTATGGTGGCGTTCCGCTGCATACCAGTTTGGTTACTATAGCAGAGGCTAAAGTAAAGCAAAGCACAAAAGCGGAAGTGGTAACCCAAATACTTGCCGATCTGGAAACAGCCATCAGCAGCCTGCCGAACACAGGGTATAACGGTCATGCGGTTAGAGGTACAGCTTTAGCGCTTAAGGCAAAAGTACTATTGCATAATGAGCAATGGGGACCTGCTGCAGAAGCAGCCAACCTCGTTATCCAGGAAGGAAAATTTGATCTTTTTGATAATTACAGAACCTTATTTCTGGCAACAGGTCAAAGCGGGAATCCTGAAATTTTAATGTCGGCAAGGTATCTTAATCCGGACCGTTCTGCAGAAGGTCCCGACATTCAGTTTGCATGGCATGGAACAATTAATCCGCGTGCTGAGCTTGTTGACGATTATGAATGCACAGATGGACTTCCCATTACATCTTCACCATTGTACAATACCGCTAACTGGAGGCTGAACAGAGACCCGCGCTTGTTGATGACCGTTAAGGCTTTTGAAGATAAAGTAATCAATTCTGCCGGTGTTGAAATGGGTTTCAATTACAATGCGCAATCCGGTACAGGATTCGAACCTGTAAAAGGCTTGAACTGGGATGCATTGCCTGTTGATTATGGTACAAAAAGTGAGCAGGACTGGGTTTTATTGAGATACAGTGAAGTATTGCTGATGTATGCCGAAGCTAAAAATGAAGCCACCGGCCCGGATCAATCTGTATACGATGCTATTAATGAAGTAAGAGCAAGACCGGGCGTAAATATGCCCCCGATCCCAACAGGATTGACGCAGCCCCAAATGAGAGAACGCATACGGCATGAAAGAAGAGTGGAATTTGGACTGGAAGGTAAAAGATACTGGGATATTAAACGCTGGAAAACGGCTGAAACTTATATTCCCACCCTCGTAGACCCGGGAGGAAATCAGCGTGCGTTTGATGCAAGCAAGCATTATTTATTCCCTTTCCCGCAAAGCGAAATGGATGTGAATGAAAACCTGGTGCAAAATCCTAACTATAATTAAGGCCTTATCTTAAATGTACAGGGCTTCGTATGGAGGTAGTGGTTTTTAGTAAAAGACTGCTAAAAACTGCTGCCTCCTTTTTTCTTTATCTATATATAATAAAATGAAAGCTTCTATTTTGTGGCTATGCATAATTGTTTTGTGCCTGCCAGCCTGTAACAACAATAAGTCATCCCCTGAAATATCATCTTATGATTTGGCAAAAAAACATACGCTGCATTATGATAAGCCCGCAGTTGATTTTTTTGAGGGTGCCTTACTGGGTAACGGAGGAATGGGTGTGGTTGTAACTACAAGGCCTGATGGGGTAATGCTTTATTTTGGACATAATAATGTATGGGATATACGCATTGCCGAAAAAAACAAAAAAGAAATTGGCACTTTTGAGTATGTATTTGACAAAGTAAGCAAAATATCAGATACCTTAAAGCTGCTTACAGACGATCCATGGTATAAAAAGTACAGCGCTATGGCCCAGGAAAACTACCGGCAGCCCTACCCAAGGCCTTTTCCCTGTGGTTCTGTATTGCTGGGGTTCGACAGGAGAGACGCAGAGCTGCTGGGGCATTCGCTCGATATTTCAAATGGTTTGTGTGAAGTGTATTTGCTGGATGTCAATAAAAAGAAAATAAAACTCCAGTTGTTTACCGATATGAAGGAAGATAAATTGTGGATGCAACTGGTGGATGAGGAGGGGAAAAAGGCTCCCAATATTTTTAAACGAATGAAGGTAATGCCGGATCCTTCCACTCCTTCGGAGTTTCCGGGATATACCAGTGATGAGTTCCTGAATGATGGAACACTTTCTTTCAGGCAGGTGTTACCTTACCAGGAGCCTGATGTATATGATGTCCGGAAAGGTCATCCGAAGGACAAGGCGTTCAGGCTTACAGCAACAAGTAATCTCCCTTTAACGAAAACAAGCCGGATAAACTGGGATGGAAACCATGAAGAGATGCAGAACCTGGAAGCCGCATTGGAGGAAGGGAATGAATTTATGGCAAGCATATCGTTAACTGAAGGATTAAATACAGATGTGCCCAAGAAACCAGATCCGCAAAAACCGGACGCAGCATCATACAGTAAATCCAGGGTATCATCTGATGAGTCATGGAAATCGTACTGGTCAAAGTCGGGTGTGCGTTTGAGTGATGATTTCCTCGAAGAAATATGGTACCGGAATCTTTATTTTTTTAATTGCGCTGCAAAGGATGGTGCAACAACTCCCGGACTGTTTGCCAACTGGAGCTACAATAAGATTGGTACTGCATGGCATGGCGATTATCACATGAACTACAATACACAACAGCCATTCTGGATGACTTTTTCGAGCAACCATCTTGAAAAGAATATTCCTTATGTCAACCTTATAGAATCCCTGATAGACGTTAGCCGGATTTGGGCCAGGGATTATTACAAGCTTCCCGGCGCCTATTTCCCCCATTCTGCCTATCCGGTAGAGATGACAATGAATCCCTACCCTGTTCCGCACTGGGGCTGGGAAATATGCGAAACACCATGGTCTGTACAGGGGCTTTGGTGGCATTATTTGTATTCCGCCGACACGGCTTTTTTAAAGACAAGGGCATATACACCTATAAAAGAAGCGGTTGAATTTTTAGTAGCATACATGAAAAGACCTGAGGCAAGAGGCGGCGCGCGCTGGAAGGATAACAAGTATCATATTTTTCCAACGATACCACCGGAGCTATATGCGCTAAGGCCCGGCTTTAAATATAATTATGATTGTACGGTTGATCTGACCCTGACGAAATTCATCTTTAAGGCATTTGAAGAAATGACAACCGTGTTAAAAACGGAAGCAACTGACCAGGTCATACTAAATGATGTAAAAGATATACTGGCTAATTTCCCGGATTATCCTACCGCCGTTTCAAAGAAATACGGTGAAGTGCTGGTTTCTGTTCCGGAAGAGCACGACCAGGTGGTATACAATGTTCCATCGCCACTCATGACCGTGTTTCCCGGCGAAGATCATGGTTTGCATTCCGATGATTCCACTAAGCAATTATTAAAAAACACATTCTATAATCAGCAAAATGAAGGAGGTAATGACCTGGTATTTATTAACCTGCAGGCCGCACGTATCGGAATGCTGGATGTAGAAAGATTTAAAAGACATGTGCATTATTCTTTATTGCCCAATGGAACGGCAACAGATAAAGTAATGCAGGTACATGGCCGGTATAAAGACCATACAAAATATGATTATATGGGAGCTATGGGAATATGGTTCGAGAACTTTGCATTGCCTGTAGTAATTAATGAATGTTTGATGCAGAGCTATAACGGAACGATCAGGCTTTTTCCAAACTGGGATAAAGCAAAAGATGCACAATTCCAAAACTTACGTGCAGTGGGGGCTTTTCTTGTAAGCGCAACACTTAAAGATGGAGAAATAAGGCAGGTAAGCATTCACAGCGAAAAAGGCGGCACATTAAAGATCGTATCGCCATGGGGCAAAAAAGGAACGCTGAGCAATGAGGATGGCAGTAAAAAAATTGAGTCAGCAATAATTGAGATCGCAACATCACCTGGTGAAACCATTATACTGCAGCCGTGAAGGTAATTCGCTGCTGTGATGTTTACTAAGTATAATCTATTAAAACACAATTATGCATTTACCGTTAAAAGGCATTGTTGTATTGGAATTCAGTCAATATTTATCCGGACCCTGCGCTGGCCTTCGCCTGGCGGACCTGGGAGCGCATGTGATAAAAATTGAACGTCCGCAAAAGGGAGAAGCAGGCAGAAAGCTGGCGATTAAGAATTTATGGGCCGGTGAAAGTTCCCTGTTGTTTCATACCATTAATCGCAATAAAGATAGTTTTACCGCTGATCTGAATGATGCGGATGATATGAAATGGATAAAGCTGCTGATCCGGGAGGCAGATATAATCACGCACAATTTCAGGCCCGGGATTATGGAAAAAAAAGGATTGCATTACGAAGCAGTAAAAGCAATAAATCCCGGTATTATTTACACAGAAATCTCCGGTTATGGAAAGGAGGGTCCATGGAAAAACAAACCAGGGCAGGATTTGCTTATTCAATCATTGTCAGGTCTTACGCATTCCACCGGAAATTATCATGATAACCCGCTTCCTTTCGGACTGGGGATTGGCGATTATTTGTGCGGCAACCAGGCGGTTCAGTTCATATTGGCTGCGCTCATTCGTAAAAAGAAAACAGGGCAGGGTGCTTTGCTGCAACTGAGTCTCATGGAAACATTAATTGACTTTCAGTTTGAATTTTTCACTACCTATTTTCAGAGTAAACGCCATCATAAACGCTCTGCCATTAACAACGGGCATTCATTGCTCAGCGCACCTTACGGCATTTATCAAACCATAGACGGCTATATTGCCATTGCCATGATGCCGCTTCATAAGCTGAACGCGGCCATTGCCTGTGAAGCATTGAAGCAATTTGAAGAAAAAGAGGCTTTTGAGAAAAGAGATGAGATAAAGGCAGCAATAAGCACACATCTGCTTACGGGTACTACCGCATCCTGGCTAAAAAAAACACAGCCGCTTGACTTATGGGTGATGCCCGTTTTAAACTGGCGGCAATTAAAAGAAACGGAGGGGTATAAGGTATTGCAAATGGAACAAAAGGTACAGTTGAGCGATAAAGCAATCACAACTACCCGTTGTCCTGTGCGTATAAACGGTCAATTATTGCTTTCCGATAAACCAGCGCCGGCAGTGGGACAGCATACAGAAAACATCAAGGCTGCATTATCGTTAAAACTATGAGTGAACTATTAGAAGATATACTGGTATTGGATTTCAGCCAGTTCTTATCCGGGCCCTATGCCAGCTTACGCCTCTCCGATATGGGAGCGAGGGTAATTAAAATAGAACGTCCTGTTATTGGTGACCTGTGCCGTACATTATATGTATCGGACGTAAAGATTGATGGGGGGGAATCCACGATATTTCATGCCATCAACCGGAATAAAGAAAGCTTAGCTGCAGATATTAAAAAAGAAACAGAGCTGGAGAAAATTAAGAAGCTGATCAGGAAGGCAGATATTCTCATTCATAATTTTCGTCCCGGGGTAATGGAAAGAATAGGATTGGAGTATGAAACAGTGAGGCAGCTTAATCCGGCGATCATCTATGCTGAGATCAGCGGATATGGCGAAAAGGGAGAATGGAAAAGCTTTCCCGGACAGGATCTTTTATTGCAGTCGGTTTCGGGCATCACCTATTTAAGCGGTAATCAAACGGATCAGCCTACCCCTATGGGCGTGGCTGCGGCCGATATACTGGCAGGCACCCACCTGGTGCAGGGCATACTCGCGGCGATGTTTAGCCGGTTTGATTCAGGGGAAGGAGCGCTGGTGCAGGTAAGTATGCTGGAAAGTTTAATAGATTTTCAGTTTGAGGTGCTAACCTGTTTCTTTAATGATGGTTATGCATTACCCGATCGCAGCGCGGTTAATAACGGGCACGCATACATTGCAGCGCCCTACGGCGTGTATCAAACGGCGGATGGATATATAGCACTGGCTATGGGATCTATTCCCTTGCTGGGACAGCTTCTGCAATGTGATTTGCTGTGCAGCTATGACCAGCCATCCGAATGGTTTAATAAAAGGGATGAAATAAAGCTGATCTTGAAAGATCATTTACTTACAAAGTCAACTAAAGAATGGTTACATGTTCTTGAACCTGCAGATATATGGTGTTCGGATGTTTTTGATTATAATACATTATTAAAAAGCGAAGGCTATACAGTGCTGGATATGGAACAGCAGGTATTTTCGGGAAACAAAAAAATAAAAACTACGCGGTGCCCCGTTCGTGTAGACGGAAAAGTATTGAAATCAGCTAAGGGGGCGCCGGCATTGGGAGAACATACATTAGCTATAGAAAAAGAGTTTGAGTTATAAGGAATTGTTTTTTATAAATTGATAATGATGGTTAAACATATCTTGGTTACTGCCTTTTTAATGCATTTTGCATTTTGCGTTTCAGCACAACAGGTAAAAGATTTTAATCTCCGGTTTTCTGAACGGGGAGAAGATTCCTGGAGCTCCATGCCCCTGGGAAATGGCGAAATATCTTCACAGGTATGGACGGATAAAGAAGGAAAATTACAGTTTTACCTGGGTACCACCGATAGCCGGGATGGAATGGATAACCTGATAAAAGTTGGAAAATTAACCATTCAGTTCGAGCCCAATATCATAGTAAACGGAAAAAACTATGCAGAAGAGTTGTTATTGAATGATGGTGTTTTCCGTATAAAAAACAGTTTGGCCGACATACAGTTCCGCGTGGATGCCAACAGCCCGGAAATAGTAGTTTCAGGTTCATCTGCAGTTCCTGTTAAAATAAAAGTGACCAACAATATATGGCGCACCGAAACACGCGATTGGAACAAGGATGAATATGTAACTGAATACGGCGACAATGAAATGCCTTTCAAACCTTTTATGGAAGCAGATGATGCTTTAAAAAGTTCCGGCGGGGGTATCATCTGGTTTCACAGAAATAAAAATGAAGTATTCTGGAATGAATTAATGAAAGCCAATGGGCTTTTAAATGAAGGAATAGCCAATCCCTTAAAAAACAGAACTTCCGGTGCACTTGTGAAAGGAACGGGGTTACAGGCTTTAAACGATACGGTTTTATATACTGCTAAACCGCAGAAAAATTTTATTATCAAAACAACTGTGCTGGTACAGCAAACAGATACCAGGCAAGGCTATATAGATGCACTTCAAAATCTTGCCGCTAAATCAGATAAGACTACAGCAACTGCTGCGCTGGCTGCTCATAAAAAATGGTGGTCCGGTTTCTGGAACAGGAGTTATGTTTATTTTAATACGGCAGATAAAAAGCTGAACGATACGCTCTTTCTGTTAAACAGGGGATATGTATTGCAGCGTTATGTGAATGCGGTGGGAGGAAGAGGTAACCTGCCCATAAAATTCAATGGATCTACACTGGTGCTGGATACTTACAATGAGGCGATTGGCAGGGTATCCGGAAAGTCGGCAGACGCGAGGTTATGGGGCGGCGCTTTCTGGTGGCAGAATACAAGGCTGATGTATTATCCTATGCTGGCTTCCGGCGACTTTGACCAGATACAGCCGTTCATTGATTTTTATTTAAACCTGTTGCCGGTTGCTAAAAAAATGACTAAAAAATTCCATAAAAATGATGGCGCCCGTTTTTTGGAAACCACTCATTTCTGGGGCGCATGGAGAGGCGGCGACATAGGCTGGGACAGAACGAATTTGCAGCCGGGAATTTCAACTAATCCGTATATAAAAGACCTGGTCATTACGGGGCTTGAAATGTCGAACTATTTATTAGATTATTACAGGTACACGGGAGATGAGAAAATGCTGCGGGAGAAAACGATTCCTTTTATTAAAGAAGTATTGTTGTTCTATGATCAGCATTATCATCGTGATGCATCAGGAAAGCTCCTGATCACCCCGGCTCAATCGCTTGAAACGTATATCAATGCTGTAAATCCAACACCGGATATTGCGGGACTTATAGTTGTAACCGCAAGCGTGATGGAACTTACAAAAGATGAGGATGCATTGGCATTATGCGCCAAACTGCAAAAGGAGCTTCCTGCCATACCAACCGCTGTGAAGGATGGTAAGAAGGTCATCTTACCTGTACAGTCCTACAAAAACAAAATAAATGTTGAGTACCCTGAACTGTATCCGGTATTTCCGTTCCGGATATATGGCCCCGGGAAAAAAGGTACAGAAGTTGCCATCAATACCTTCAAGGAAAAGCAAAGAGCCTATTCAGGGTGGCAGCAAACGGCTATCCAGGCTGCCATGCTTGGCTTAACAGATAGTGCCGCTAAAATTATGAAGATTAACGGCCTGGCATACGACAAGCGGTTTCGCTTTCCGGGATTCTGGGGCCCCAATTATGATTATACGCCGGATCAATGCCATGCAGGTAATTATATGAACACCATACAAAGCATGCTGATGCAGGCTGAAAATAACGATGTGTACCTGGTTCCTGCCTGGCCTGTTGAATGGAATGTTAAATTCAAACTCCATGTGCCGGGTAATAAGCAGGTGGAAGGAGAGTGGAAGAACGGGAAAATGGTAAGTGTAAAAAAGTACCCCGAATCAAATGACACGAATATAATTATTGGTTTTCGTTAATGAAATAATGCTGTTTGTATGAACCCGAATAAAGACGCATCTAAACACAAAGACATCCCGGTATGGAATGCAGAAAACTGGTTTTATGAAGATATTGTTCCGGGAACAAGCATACGTTCCATACGAAGAACAATAAGTGAAGGGGAAAGCATGCAGTTTAATGCTTTGATGCTTGATATGCATCCTTACGTGGCAGATGAAATTTTTGCTAAGGAAGAGGGTATATTTGGCCGGCGGCTGGTGGCAGGAGCATTTGTGTTTAGCGCCGGGTTGGGCCTGGTGGCAACCAATTGTGTAAATGCATTTAGCTATGGGTATGATAAGCTAAGGTTTATAAAACCTGTATTTATTGGCGATACGATCTATACGATCAAAACCGATCTGGACAAGCAACCGAAATATAAAGACATGGGGCTATACAGGGCCTGTTATGAAATATTTAAGAACGAAGGCGAACTGGTGTTATATTGCGAGCATCTGCAAACGGTAAAATATCGCGAACCGGAACAATTTAAAATTTGAGATTTTATATTGATTAATGATAGAGCTTGTAGTATCTCAAATCTAATCTAAAAATTCAAATATCAAATCTTTGATTGCTATGTTTACTAAAATATATTTTGAAGATTATACAGAACAAACAGTACGGGATACCATCGGGCGTACCATTACGGAAACAGATATTGTATTACACGCAGGGCAAACCGGCGATTTTTTCCCTCACCACATGGATGCCGAATGGTGCAAAACCCAACCATTCAAACAACGCATAGCGCACGGTACGCTCATATTCAGCGTAGCCGTTGGAATGACAGCTTCTCAAATCAATGAAGTAGCGTTTACCTACGGCTATGAAAGGCTTCGGTTCATAAAGCCTGTGCATATTGGCGATACCATAAAAGTAAAAGTTACGGTAAAAGGCAAAAAAGAGTATAAAAACCCTGCTCAGGGTTTAGTTACTGAGCTGGTAGAAGTGTACAACCAGTGCAATGAAATTGTAATGGCTTGTGAACATATATTGTTAGCTCAAAAAAGATTAACCTGATGTCCGGAATGATTGAATTAAAGGGGATAACCTGGGGGCATAGCAGGGGGTATACGCCGTTGGTTGCCGCTTCACAACGGTTTAATGAGCTTTACCCGGAAGTTCATATTACCTGGAAAAAAAGAACCCTCCAGGAATTCGCCGACTTCCCTATAGAAAAACTGGTAGAAGCGTACGATCTGCTGATCATAGATCATCCCTGGGTTGGATGTGCTGCTGCAACGCAATGTGTGCTTCCGTTAGACCAGTACCTGTCCGGAACTTACTTACAGGATCAGTTGAAATATTCAACAGGCTATTCCCATCAAAGCTATCAGTATGGAGGGTATCAGTGGGCTTTAGCCATTGACGCAGCCACACCTGTTGCCAGTTACCGGAAAGATTTGTTGTTACAGCAAGGCATTCCGGTACCCGGCTCATGGGAGGAAGTAATTGCAATGGCGGATATGGGCAGGGTAGCGGTGCCGGCTATTCCTATTGATCTGCTGATGAACTTCTATATGCTTTGTATAGCTTTTGGAAAAGAACCTTTTTTAAATAAAGAAGAAGTTATAGATAAGCAAACCGGGCTGCAGGCATTGGATGCCATGCGATCATTGTGGAGCCGGATAAACCCGGAAATGTTTGATTGTAATCCTATTGCCATAGCGGAAATGATGTCTTCTTCAGATGAGTTCTGGTACTGCCCTTTTGCGTATGGCTATTCCAACTATTCAAGAAAGGGCTATGCAAAATATCTTCTTCATTATACAGATCTTGTTAGATTTGAAACTGCAGGTAGCCGTTTACGTAGTACGCTGGGAGGTACGGGATTATCTGTATCGGCATTTTGCAAGCATAAATCCCGGGCATTGCAGTTTGCAGAATGGATCGTATCGGAAAATATTCAGACAACACTATATGTAGAACACGGAGGCCAACCCGCACACAAAAAAGCGTGGGAAGATGAAAATGTAAACCATAACACCAATGATTATTTTATAAATACCCTGCCGGCATTGGAAAGAGCTTATGTACGGCCGCGGTATAATGGATATCTGCATTTCCAGGACGAAGCCGGAATACCTGTACAGAATTACCTGAAGCATGGCGGAAACCCGGCTCAGGTGCTGGAGAAAATAAATCACCTGTACAGGCAAACGAAGCCTGTAATTGCACAGGAGCAGGCAAAAGATTGAATGCTTATAGTAAACATGATAGCAGTAACCTACTCACAGGCTAAACAGTAATACAGAAGCAATGATTATTGACACGCATATCCATATCTGGGACCTGGAAAGAGCAGCATACGACTGGCTGAAAAATGATACCAGCATATTAAACCGCACATATTTATTCGGGGAATTACTACCTTCTTTACCGGCCGCGAAAGTTACACAGGGGGTGCTGGTACAGGCCGCTAATAATATGCAGGATACCGAATTCATGCTGGAAACAGCGCGGAAGTATGATCAGGTTGCAGGTGTTGTGGGCTGGCTGCCTTTGATGGATCCGGCCAAAACATTCGGGATACTGAATGAAAATTTTTTAAATGAAAAATATTTTAAAGGCGTAAGGCATTTAATTCATAATGAGCAGGATCCTGCATGGTTGCTGCAAAGTGAAGTGCTGGAAAGCCTGCAGATACTGGCAATGCATCATATACCTTATGATGTGGTGGGCATAAACGATGATCATCTTCTGACAGCCATAAAGGTTTCGGAAAAAATCCCTGATCTTAAAATTGTGCTTGATCATTTGAATCAGCCGCCTATTGCGGAAAAGAAAAAATTTGGAAGGTGGGGAGAATTGATGAAAACGATTGCCGGTAACAGTAACGTATATGCTAAAATTTCCGGGCTGGGAACCGCATCGGGTAATCCCGCCGGCTGGACTGCAGATGATATCCGCCCATATATTGCCTATACATTGGAATTATTTGGAACCAGCCGCTGTTTTTGCGGTGGCGACTGGCCGGTGAGCCTGCTCGCGGGTTCCTATGAAAATCACTGGATAGTTTACCGGAACATCCTCTCAGACCTTTTACAGGAAGCTGATGCGCACCTGGTTTTACATAAAAATGCTGAACAGTTTTATAAGCTCTGATCATTGCGATGCAGTAATACTTCATCATTATCCAATTCCCGTAATTACATGAATTTACTTTTTGGTATTCTTTTACATGGCATCGGCGCTTTTTCCGCATCGGTTTGTTATACGCCGCAAAAAAAAACCGTATCATGGTCGTGGCAAACTTACTGGCTGATGCAGGCTGCTGTTTGCTGGCTCCTGTTGCCTGTTATAGTAGCATGGATCACTATCCCTCATTTGGTTCAGGTATTAGCTGAAGCCCCGGGTGATGCGATGTGGAGGTCATTTATATTAGGAACGTTGTATGGTATTGGAGGAACTGCTTTTGGCCTGGCTATCCGCTATGTAGGATTCTCGCTTACCTATGCCGTCTCCGTTGGTATTTCCTGCGTGCTCGGTACATTGCTGCCACCACTTTATCGTGACGAATTAGGTGCCGTATTAAGTGGCACAGGCGGCGGTTGGATAATATGTGGTATTACTATTGGCGCAATAGGTATTGCATTATGCGGACTGGCAGGACATTCAAAAGAAAAAGATCTTGCAAAGCGCAGCAGTTCCCAAACGATGTTTTCTTTATCAATAGGCTTGCCATTGTGCATTTTGGCCGGCGTGCTTTCAGCCGTATATGGATTTTCTTTAGACCAGGGACAACCCATTGCCGATGTGGCAGCCCAATACGGGGCAGGTCATTTCCAGGGAAATGTGATATACCTGTTCTCTAATACAGGCGCTTTCCTCAGTACCATGATATATTGTATTTACCTTCATGTAAAACAAAAAACATTCAGGGAATATCTCTCTTTGCGTTCCGCATCAACAGGAAGAAAAGCTGTCTTATCTTTAAACTATATCCTTGCTATTATAACAGGTGTATTATGGTATACGCAATTTTTCTTTTACGGGTTGGGGCATGTGCGTATGGGCGCCTATAAATTTACCAGTTGGGCCATTCACATGATCATGCTTGTATTGATAAGCACCTTACTTGGAATATTACTGAAGGAATGGGTGAACAGCGGTAAATCAACACGGTTTTATTTGATTGCTGCGATTTTTACGCTTATTGTGTCTGTGGTAATTTTAACCTATGGGAATTATCTCGGGCAATTTTAAACCTACTGCCATGCATACATTAAATAATATCGTTTATAATATTCCCGAACTTCCGGTAACATGGCCTATCGTTATTATTGGAGCCGGTGGTATTGTGCAAACCGCGCATCTTCCTGCATACCGGCTGGCAAATTTTTCCGTGACGGGCGTTTTTGATCCTGATCATAAAAAAGCGGTAAAAGTTGCACATGATTTTCAAATACCGGTTATGTATAATAATATAAATGAACTTGTTTCAAAAAATGGCGCCGAAGTTATATATGATGTGGCAGTACCGGGTAGTGCCATGATTAGTGTAATTGAGCAACTGCCCGACAATGCTTTTGTATTATTACAAAAGCCGATGGGAGAGAACCTGGAGCAGGCCAAGCGCATACTTGAACTGTGCAGGCAAAAGAAAATAACGGCCGGTATAAATTTCCAGCTCCGCTATGCGCCTTATATGCTTATGGCTAAAAAAATAATTGCCGGAGGATGGCTTGGTGATATTTGTGATGTGGAAATTTACGTGAATGTATATACGCCATGGCACCTGTGGGATTTTCTTTTTAAGGCTTCGCGGGTGGAAATTTTATACCACAGTATTCACTACATTGATCTTGTGCGGAACCTTCTTGGTAACCCTTCAGGCATATATGCCAAAACTACAGGTCATCCCAAAATGAATGCATTGCATTCTGTTCGTTCCAATATCATTATGGATTATGGAGATATGGTCAGGGCAAATATTTTAACCAATCATGCCCACGAATTTGGCTTACAAAACCAGGATGCCTATATTAAGATAGAAGGAACAAAAGGCGCTATAAAAATACGGATGGGCTTACTGATGAATTATCCTGAAGGCGTTCCGGATCAGTTTGAATATATTTTATCAGATGAAAGTGCTTCGCCTAAATGGGAGGTCTTACCTGTTAATGGCTCATGGTTTCCCCATGCGTTTATAGGCTCTATGGCGGAGATCATGAAAGCAAAAGCGGACCTCACGTATATACCAGACAACTCGGTGGAGGATGGCATTTATACTATGGAATGTGTGGAAGCCGCTTATACTACAGGAAAATTGTAGTATGGAAAGTACCAGTGATAGTAAACAGCATTACCTCGTTTTAAGTATTATGTGTACCAATTGCTGATTACGCATAACCGTAACCGGTATCTGACCTGTCCAGTTCAGCGACTGGTACACATCTATCAGTTGCTTTACATCTGCAATGGCTTTACCACCGGCAGCGCGGATAACATCTTTGTTCCGTAATCCTGATAAAGATAAGAGACTGGTTTCTCCTGCTGATAATACAATGACGCCTGTTTCATCCGGAAGTCCGTAGGCTGAGCGATCGCCCAAACCATCAACAGATTTTACGGCGCCTCCGAGGAATGATACCGCAACGGATTTATTTTCTAATCCTTCATCTGTTATCAATACCGGTAATTGCGGCTGTAATGCTATTTTTTTTAAAGCAGGCTTTTTTACACCGAAGGCATTCATCGGGAAATTCCTGAACCCCGCTTTAAGCGCGGGAGAATTAGCCGCAACCGTATAATCACCCTTTGAAGGATCAGCAAACAACGGATCTCCTGCCAGGCTGTGCTTGTCTGTTCCCCTGCTCTGCGCGTCATGCAATGCAGCAGTATCGGGAAATAAATTGTAGTCAATGCTTTTTCCCCAGTCGTTAACCTGTATGGGTGCATATTTTTTCATTACAATATTTCTTTCAAATACATCGCCGCTGTTCTTAAACCATACATGCGGATGAAAGGAGTTATTGATCATGATATTATTTTCCACTACCCGGTAAAAACCTTCCCGCAGCTTAAGCCCGCCGTTCAAACAAAGATTATTGTAAATATGATAATTGGATGAACCGTCATCGAGGTCAATATCCCAGCCATGATCACAGCGGAAGCGGTTGTTGCGGATAATGGTTTGTTTTTGCGCGTCAAGCAGGACCAACTCAGGGTGAACCGCCACCAGGCTGTCCATATAATTCCTGTCGGGCGCCCAGAAACGGTCGCGGCCCCATGAATTAAAGGAACCATGATCGCCGGTTTCCCGAACGGTATTAAATACATCATTGAACTCCAGTATATGCCCGCCAAAACAACCATCGCCGATATTTATTCCTGCACGCGAAGTATGGTAAATACTGTTATGGCTAACGGTAATGGATGCGGCCACTTCTATCTGCACACCTGTTGCCTGTTTTTCAATATCGCCCAGGTCGTGCAGAAGATTGTCGGTAACAATACATTCCTGTGGAAAGTTATGGGTTAAAGGCCCAGGCGTTTTATCCAACTGGTTATAAGGAATATAATTTTCGTACCCGAAAGATGGAGAACGAACTGCTTTTGTGTCCCCAATAAAACATACCGCGTTAGCGTCGGTATTATAGATATGACACCCGGTTACCGTATCCCTTTTATTATAATTGCTGAACATGATAGCATTGCCTCCGATACCTTCAAAAACACAATCCGCTATTTTGCAGTTTTCCGTTCCGTCTAATAAAACAGCGCCGCCCCTGTAAATCGTCCAGTCGCTGCGCAGCAGCGGCTCTTTGGTATCCATAAACGTCCTTTCATTATGTGCAAAATGCAGGTTGAGTAACTGCACATTTCGTAAAGGACTGCTCATGCTTCCTTTTAATTCGATACTGTTTTTCAGGTGCGACACTTCAATAAGCGCATCGTTCAGGTTTACTCCTTTGGGTGGATAATAATAGAGCAGGTGTTTTGCTTTATCTAACCACCATTCTCCCGGTGCGTCCAATTCTTCAAAAATGTTTTCAACAAAACGGTAGGCTTTGTGCATTTCATTCGGACGGTTATTCTGCCACCCGCCTTCTAATTGTACATTTCCTCCGGCATCAACGCCGGTTATACGATAATGAAATCCGCCCCATTCGTATGCGTGCAGCGCATGTACATACCCGCCTTCAGGGTTTTTCCAGCGTTTTACCCTTTCCTGAGCGATAGCATCGGGGGCTGTTCCATGAAATATTCTGGCAGCGGAATCATAATCCGGGTATCGCGCCAGGGGTTGCAATTTTTGATTAACATAGAGTCTTTCAAAGGAAGCGCCTGCAGGAACAGTAGCCATATATATTCCGTTCTTATAAGGTTTCCATTTCAGGTTGAGGCGTTTGCCCGCGCTGATGGTAACCTTTTCGTTGACATATGCTTTGATTTGCAGCGAGGCCGGCAAAAATCCGGCAGCGTTAATTACAATGGTTTTATCTAAGTAATAAACGCCCTGCCGCAGCTCAACCGATACCGCTTTGTTTTTATTGTGATCACCAAGGGAATGCGCAATGGCGTGCTCAGGCGTTTTAAAAGGACGGGAAATTGTACCCGGGTTATTGTCATTGCCATTAGGCGCTACATAAATTTTAACCTGCGTTAATGCAGGTAAAGTCAGGAGCAAAAAGCATAAGCACGAAAAAGAATTCCTGTTGGGCTGATTCATATAGAACCGGATTTTTTAAACATTTGTTCAACTATTCATGATGTAACAAGGGCTTCGTCTGCTTATCCCTTCTGTTGCGACAAATACGTAATGAGCGATGCAAATTCCTCATACGATAAAGCGTTTGCTAATCCGGGCGGCATCATGGATGTTTCCTGCTCCTTACGTCCCTTAATATCTTTGGTATTGATGGTATGTGCGGCTCCGGTAATATCGCGCAGCACAATCCTGTCTGCCGATTCACCTGTTACAAAACCCATCTGACTTTTACCATCTTTAGTGGTAACGAGCACTGTTGCAAAGCCCTGGGAAATGGAGGCGTTGGGCTTAAGAATGGATTCCGCAATTTGCTTCCGTGTCATAATGGAACCGATCTGCCCCATGAATGGTCCTTTCATAGGTTCGCTTTTATTAATGCTATGGCAGGCAATGCAGCCCTGCTGAACGAAAAGTTTTTTACCGGTAGCGGCGTTGCCTTTAATTTTATCCATAGCAAGCATAATATCTTCTATAGATGATTTTCCGATCTGCCCTTTTTGATTCCTGATCTTGTTAAGGTCAATTTTGGCCTCATGCACTGATTCAGTTTCTTCTTCTCCGCCAAACTGGGTGATGCCCATCCTCAGCTTTCCATTGAGCGTGGCAAAAAGAGCTTTTCCGGCCGCATCGGATTTGCTCCATTCCTCCGTGAGGAACGCATTGATTTTATCTGAAGCCGCCCAGGTTATGGGTTTGTAGTAAGGTCCGTGTGTGTCGGGGCGGGTACTCCACCACCAGGAACCATCATACGGCGCTTCTGTTTTATAAACACGGCCTAATGTAGTAAGAATCTGAGCTTTCAACGCTTCGTCCTGCAATTTACCGTAAGCAGCGATCAGTCCGTCCACAGCTTTTTGATCGTGCATATAGCGCAGGGCCCATAGTGCCAGCGTGGAATTTTGGGAACCGATGGCGGCCACACAGGCATCCACCGCATTCAGCTCTACCAGGGCCTTTACGGCAAGATGGGCGGGAATGATAGCGGTGTTGGGAGTGGCATGAGGTCCTTCTTCTCCCGCAGGAGGAGATACAAATGATGCGGGAACCGGTATTTGCAGCAATGCCTCCGCCGCCGCTGTGCGGCCAAGGCGGCCCAAGCCAATGATAGATGCTATCTGAACGCGCGGTGAAGCATCTTTTAGCCCGTTGATAAAAGGTTCAGGAGGTACTTCTTCTAAAAAGGGTTTCCGGTCGGCAAGCGCATGCAGCGCGAATTCCCTCACCGCCTCTTCCGCGGTAAGCCCAACTAAATTTTTGATACCATCTTTGCCTGCTGCCTGCGCGTAGGTATAAATCCCGGCTACGCGGGCATACAACGGAAGGCTTTTATCGGTTGCCAGTTCCCATGCCGTCTTGGCGGCTTTCTTTTCCGAACGGCTAAGCAACTCCTGTTGTGCGCTCAGCCTGGCTGCAGCGCTGCCGGATTTTAACAGCGACTGCAGTTCGCTTATAGAAGCAGCATTAAGATCGGGGAAGGGCTTGTATTCCCAGTTTTTGGGTACAGCGCGTACCACGAATCCTTTGTCGGGATTGCCCGAATAGCCGGCCCCATCCCAGGCAGAAAGATAGAGCCTTCCGGAAGCATCAATATCCAGGTCGGTAACCTGTGGTAATTTAATAAAATCTTCCTCCTCCTGTGTGTAACTTCCCCCTGATGGGGTTACCCTGTGGATATATACCTGACTTCTTCCCCAGTCCGCCATCATGGGTACGTTGTTATATTTATCCGGCCAGGCAGGGTCATCCATAAAAAGTGATCCGGTACCGGAGCCGCCTCCAAGGTCAACCATGGCAGGAATAATTTCTTCCGTAAAATGTTTAAACAATACAGGGTATCCGTATTCTCCCGATTGTAGCTGGTGACTGAAACGGATGTTCCAGCCGCCCCCGTCGTTGGTGTTGTCGCGGGTAAAAATGTTCATATAAGGGTCAATCGCCACATCGTAAATATTGCGCAGTCCATGTGAATATATTTCCATTTCCGTACCGTTGGGGCGTACCCGTACGATACCTCCGCCCAGCATCGTTAATTTTTTACCGTCACGGTCTATCGCATCATGAAAGCCAAAATCGCCAGTGGCAATATATATCCATCCATCTATCCCCATACGGATGCCGTTGGTGGCATGGTCGGTACCGCGGCTTTTAAGAAATGTGGGGTTGCTGATATGTTCGATCAGTGGCTTGGCCGGTCCATCGGCAACACCATTGTTATCCTTATCTTCAAAAACCACGAGGTCCATTCCCGTGGCAACACTATCTGCGCCGAATTGGGTATGCAGTACAAAAAGCCGGTTGCCAAGGGATATGATCCCGCGGGGATTGTCTACCGCAGCATATTCCGTATGACTGTCTATTATACCGTCATTGTTGCAATCCACTAATCTGATGATCATCCCTTTACCGGGGTCTTTACCCAGTGAACCGATCATATCCACTCCAACATATACTTCCCCGGTAGCGGCTACAGCAAGGCAGGCAGGACTGGGAGTAAGATCGGGGCCTGCAAAGCCGGTGATCTGAAGCTCATCCGGCCAATTTAAGCTGGCGCTCAGCGAATCAATAGATGCTAATGCATTGTTTCTTTGCGCGGGTTCACAGTCTTGTTGTTTGCCTGTATGGCAGCCAGTAAGCAGCAGTAGGGTACAGGCGAGGCTTAGTATAATTCTCATCATGTAAGTATGTTAAAAAGGGGCTTAAAGTACTGCATTCTTAGCGATTTTAAAAAAACTAATCCGGGTGATTGTTATTTTCTTTCTGGTTGTATTATATTGCTCACTAAACGATGCTGCATTGTTGCAAAAAAACTGATAAGCCTTAAATGTGGGGTCATGATGAAATGTTTGGATAAAATATTCCTCCGGTTTTTCCTTCTTTCCCGGAAGTATGGAAATGTATATGTTTTTGTGCTCCTATTATTATTTCCATCAACCATTGCCAGGGGGCAGGAACTCCGTTACATATACAAAAGCGGAGAGAACGGCTACCAGTGTTTTCGCATACCCGCTATTGTTACTACCACCAGCGGAACCCTGCTCGCATTTGCAGAAGCGCGGCGGAATAATTGTGGTGATGCCGGCGATATTGACCTGGTGTTAAAACGTTCCTTTGATGGCGGCAAAACCTGGAGCGCGATGGAAACCATATGGGATGACGGCGCTAATACATGCGGGAACCCGGCTCCTGTGGTAAACAGCAATACCGGTGCTGTTACCCTCCTTTCAACCTGGAACCTCGGTGCAGATCATGAGAAGGATATTATTGCGGGAACAAGCCGGGATACGCGCAGGGTATTTGTATTTTCCTCTGCTGATGATGGCAGTAGCTGGTCTGCCCCGAGGGAGATAACAAAGGATGTAAAGAAAGAGGACTGGACATGGTACGCTACCGGCCCGGTGAATGGCATACAGATCCGGAAAGGGAAATACAAAGGGCGGCTGGTTATTCCCTGTGATCATATTGAAGCGGCATCCAAAAAATATTTCTCGCATAGCATTTATTCGGATGATGGAGGAAGCACCTGGGTATTAGGCGGCACAACGCCGGAGGATATGGTTAATGAGTGCACGGTAGCCGAACTACCCAACGGTAACCTGATGCTGAACATGCGTAACTATGGCCCAACACGGCATCGTAAAGTTTCTATCAGTAAAAACGGCGGAGAAAGCTGGTCGGCGCCCAAAACCGATACGGAGCTTACGGAGCCTGTGTGCCAGGGCAGCCTGCTGTGGTATGCCCACCCCGGAAAAAAATCGTTCCTTGCATTTTCCAATCCTGCAAATGCAGCCTCAAGAGTAGCCATGACCGTTAAAATAAGCTACAGTAAAGGAAAGTCATGGAAGCTGAAAAAGTTATTGCATGCCGGCCCGTCGGCGTACTCCAACCTGGTACAACTGCCCAATGGCAACCTGGGCTGCCTGTATGAAGCCGGTAATAAAAACCCGTATGAAGGCATCGTGTTTGAAGAGATAACGCTGGATACTTTTGAGCAGAATTGATAGTGTATTGTGCCTTCTGGCAATTGTTATCAATTTTGAAACGGAGGGGAGGAGCTGAACATCATTATTATTCGTTAAACAACCTGTCGTGGATATCCCCCATATCCTGTTCAAGCATGCGGGTAAATTTGCTGAAAGCGGCATCGTTGCCTCTTATTTTGGCAAGCTCCTGCAAATCGGAAATTCTTTCATAATCAATGGAGGTATCAAAAAGAAGGGCACGCTGTTGCAGGTCTTCCATATATGTATGCTTATCTAATGCTTTATAAGTCATCTGCATGGCTGAAAGCTCATCAGGTGAAGGATTAAAATCGAATATGGTTTCCATACTGCAAAATAATATTTTTTTTAGTTGGTAAACCATGCAGGATTTGGCATGCAAAAAGACAAGGGGAAAGTATCCGCTGACCGCAAAGTGGTCATATGTTTAAAGAATTATAAATTAGTTTAGATACGACCCCAAAGGGGTCGCAGGCAATCAGGGTGAACTTGCAATAAATATTGAGTTACTTTTACACTAAACAATGCATCATTGAAAGCATTTAAAAAATATTATATCATTCCCGCTCCGCCCGAAGAAGTATACAACGCTTTAACCAATCCTTTGGCCATAAGGCTGTGGACAGGCGAGCCGGCTACCATGTCTGCCGATCCAGGTTCGGAATTTTCATTGTGGGGTGACAGTATTGAAGGAAAGAATCTTGAATTTGTACCGGGTAAAAAAATTGTACAGCAATGGTATTTTGGCGATGACGGTGAAGCTTCCATTGTTACCATTCTATTGCATCCTCATGCACAGGGAACATCGGTGGAGTTAAAGCACAGCAACATTCCCGACAGTGAATTCGATGATATTACGGAGGGCTGGAATACCATTTATTTCAAATCGCTCCATGAATTTTTTGAATAACCTTGCCCATGGAGTCTGTTATAAAAACGGCTACCGTTAGTGAACTTAAAGATGAGCTGCAATCTGTTCCACCCGCACAGGTTTTGGCGCTTTGCCTGAGGCTGGCAAAATTTAAAAAAGAAAACAAGGAGCTACTCACTTACCTTCTTTTTGAAGCCCACGATTTACCGGGTTATATGGAAGCGGTGAAGCGGGAAATTGACCGGCTATTTAGTGAGATCAATTCTTCGAATATCTATTTCGCTAAAAAAACGATTCAGAAAATACTAAGCATTACCAATAAACATATTAGGTATACCGGCTCTAAACATGCCGAAACGGAGCTGTTGTTATACTTCTGCATTTCCCTAAAAGCTTCCGGTATTCCCATAAAAAAAAGTACGGCGCTGATTAATCTTTTGGCAAATCAAATTAAAAAGATCGAAAAATCGCTCGCATTCCTGCATGAGGATCTGCAATATGATTATATAAAAGCTTTTGAACAGTTGAAAGCAAATTGATCTTATTTTTAATTCTCTGCAATGCCTCCTGCCGCAGCAAATGCTGCATTCCGTTCGTCAAACAGCATACCTTGTCACTCATTAAATAACCTGTCGTGGATATCCCCCATGTCCTGTTCAAGCATACGGGTAAATTTGCTGAAAGCGGCATCATCGCCTCTTATTTTGGCAAGTTCCTGCAAATCGGAAACCCTTTCATAATCAATGGAGGTATCAAAAAGTAGTGCCCGCTGTTGCAGGTCTTCCATATATGTATGCTTATCTAATGCTTTATAAGTCATCTGCATGGCTGAAAGCTCATCAGGTGAAGGATTAAAATCGAATATGGTTTCCACTATCTTCATTGGCAGAAGTCTTTCCCTTATCCTCCTGTTCATATTCAGGGTTACCAAGCCACAAAAATGGTTAGTAATTTACTGAATCTGAATACCGTCCCGTTTTTTTATGTAAATGAATACAGAAAATAATTCCTTTGCTTTCAGGTGTAGAAAAAGGCCAGTACTGTGACTGCAGCAAATCTTTGCTGTTAACAACGGCTACAATGCGATTTTGTAAGACATCAATGGCTCTATTTCGTTTTTCGTTATTAGTAAGCTCTTCAAATATGCCCCAGCAAATAACACTTTTCCATCGGATCATACTTTCTATACTTTCTATCTGAAAGCAAACATTTGGGTTTTTTCTAAGCAATTGGAGTTTCAAACCTTCATACGTGCGCCCATATATATAGATTCCATCATAAGCATAACAGATCGGTATAACATATGTCGTCTCATTGGCATGACAACCCATATGCCCAATAACATTATCGTACAGTACGCGCTCTATTTGTTCTTCACTTAGATCCTGCTCCATTTCTTTTAAAATTTAAATTGTGTAAAGAGATTTAATTACTTAAATATACTGTTTTTAAAAGGGAAAGTCCTATCAATGCTTCAGGATTGGTGTGCAATCGTATATCGAATACTTTGATAAAAAAATAGCGTTTCTTTTCTTAAAGCTGGTCATTAGACAGTTGTTTTTCAAACTTCAGATCAACGTATTCTAAATCAAGACTTCAAAATTTAAAAATGAGTTTCATGCCCGGTTGCAGGAAGTGCAGCGAGCAAAAATGACACTAGAACAAAATCACGAAAACTGGAGAGAGCAAGGGAGTTGATATTATCCGGGGATATTGAAATTTCAGACTTCAGCGATCCAAGAAAAGGATAAGCCGGCTTTTTCGTCGGCTTATCCTGCTCCGTTGCCCGACCTGGATTCGAACCAAGACAATCAGATCCAGAGACTGATGTACTACCATTATACTATCGGGCAATGTGCTATATAAAAGAACCAGGGGGCGGCAAAGCTACAACTTTCCCTTTATTTTACAAATTGCTTTCCTTGTATATATACTTTGCTTTTTTGAATTGTAAGCTAAAGTCGTCAGTTTACAGGAAAGTTCTATAATTTTAATTTCACAGCCGAAAGATTTATGAAAAAAGTGGAATTCATCTGTTCCTGAGTAGGGCAGTTGGAATTTTCTGCCTACATGTATTTGATAACAAACGCTTAAGCCCAAAACTAACTTTAATTGTTCGCCGATTTGCCATATGATGAAAAGGAATTGCTCCGGCACATAGCTGACGGTAATGCAGATTCTTATAAGCTGCTGTTTAACCGTTACTGGGACCAGATTTATTCCACGGTTTTTTATTTTACCAAATCTCCGGAGACTTCGGCAGATATAACTCAGGATATTTTCGCACAGATCTGGGTAAAACGCCAATACCTTCTATCTGTGAATAATTTTGAATCTTATCTCTACATTTCTGCGCGTAATCTGATTTTTGACAGGTTGCGGAAAAAAGAGTTTTCCGGGTCAAGGGACGATTTTTTCAGGCAATATTTTTCAGATACGGTTTCTGACCAGGATCCTTCTTTACAACTTGAGTATAAAGAGTTTCATGCGCTCATTCACCAGGCGATTCACCAGCTTACCCCACAGCAGCAATCCGTTTTTAAACTGAGCAGGTTTGAGGGATTAAGTCATGCAGAAATTGCCGGGAGGATGGGATTGTCTAAACGCACTGTAAAAAACTACATGGTAAATGCAATAAAATTTATCAGGGATTACCTTCAGTCTCATTCCGGATATTTACTTGTATATATCTGGATATGGAATTTTTAAAAAATTCATTCTTAACAGGGACCTTCTTCTTTTGTTTTACGTCTTTATAACACACCTATCAATATTTAGCATTGCAACACACTCAACAATTACTGGAAAAATTCCTGAACGAGCAAATCACCCCCGGTGAGTTGGAAACGTTTTTAGCGGCGATAAAAGATCCTGTTAACCTTGAAATGGTGAAAGAAGTATTAGAACAAAAGTTAACTTCTAAAGCTTATCAGGGGCTGTCAAGCCACAAAGCACTTGAGCATTTATTTGAGAAAATGATCATCCGGTCGGAAAGTATGGAGGATAGTACGGTGGGTATGGGTGTAGATACTATGCACATGCTTACACCTCAACCATCTTCAGTTCCTGTTGTTCCGCTTGAACAGCCTGCTCCTTCTGTACGCCGCTTTCATGCTTTCAGGCGTAGCTGGCTTCGTTATGGGGCGGCTGCGGTATTGATAATCGGGGCGGCGAGTTATTTCTGGTTCAGGCCTTCCCTTTTAAAGCAAAACACGATAATCCATACTGTTTCTGCAAAAGAGGTGATAGCACCGGGGGGCAATAAAGCCGTTTTAACCCTTGCCGATGGTTCTACGATTATACTCGACAGCGCTGCAGATGGCAGGCTTGCTGAACAGGGAAATACAAAGATTGAGAAACTGAAGAACGGACAGATCATTTATATACCTTTTGACTCTAAAGATCAGCCTGTGCTTTTTAATACGATGACCACTCCGAGAGGTGGCCAATATCAGCTCACCCTGCCTGATGGTACGGGAGTGTGGCTGAATGCCGCATCATCCATTACGTATCCCACTGCTTTTGCAGGCAGTGAAAGGAAGGTGGAAATAACCGGCGAAGTATACATGGAAGTAAAGAAAAATATTAGCCAGCCTTTCCGGGTTCAGGTGAATGATATTACTGTGGAGGTTATAGGCACCCATTTTAATATAAATTCTTATAACGATGAATCGCTGGTGAAGACTACACTCATAGAAGGGAGTGTTAAGGTTAGTTATGGCAATGTTTCGGAGCTTTTACAACCTGGTCAGCAGGCGCAAATTGCAAATACTGGAAATGCAATGAATGCCGGCGTACATAGCCAAAAGGAACGACAGATTCTTATACAGAAAAACGCCGATACCAGGCAGGTAATGGCCTGGAAAAACGGGCAGTTCAATTTTGATGGCGCCGATCTGCATACCGTCATGCGGCAACTGGAACGCTGGTACGATATACAGGTGCGTTACCAGGGGAATGTATCAACAGATGTTTTTCGGGGACAGCTCACACGCGACCTGAACCTGTCGGACATGCTGGAGATTCTTGGAAAAATGGAGATAAAGTTTAAACTGGAAGGAAGGATACTGACTGTAACACAGTAAAATTTGATCACTGAAAACTACAGTAAAATGAAGTCTTTATCATCATAAGGCAGACAAGGTTTCGAATAAGATTACCCTGAAAGAAAAACCGGATCATGCTGGCGGCATGATCCGGAATAAACTCGGGTTAATCAAATTATTACAACCGTTCGAATGACTGCTTATTCATTAACCCAACCGCGGTAATCAAAAATTAAACCGCGGGTAAAAAACAAAGTTATGCATTTAAAAGCACTTTGTAGCCGGTATCGGCATGCTGTTTCATTTTCGTTGTTGAATCCTTTGCTCAACAAGATTGACAATCAGCCAGTGATCCGGCTTTTAACCAAAACAATGCTCATCATGAAAATGGTTTTCATTTTAATGACAGCAGCTTTCCTCCATGCTTCGGCAGGAACAGAGGCACAGGACATCAGCTTTTCCGGCAAGGACATTACGCTGGAGAAAATTTTTGATGTTGTTAAAAAACAAACGGATTTTAATGTTTTTTACAAAGCTTCGATGCTTAAAGGAACCCGGCCGGTAACGGTGTTTGCCAAAAACATTTCGCTGGAAAGCTTTCTCCGGGAAGTATTGAAAGACCAACCATTGGATTACACGATTAAGAGCAGGAATATTATTATAAGCAGGAAAGCAGTGGCACAGCCTGTAGCTATTCCTCCGCCACCCCTTTTCACTGTAAAAGATATACCGCTGATCTCTGTTTCGGGTTTGGTAAGAGGCTCTGATGATTTACCGCTCGCCGGTGTAAGCGTATTGGAAAAAGGAACATCCAATGGCACGTCTACAAATTCGGAAGGCAGGTATACGCTGAATGTTCCTAATGTAAACGGAACATTAGTATTTAGCTTTGTAGGCTATGTAAGCCGGGAAGTTGCGATAAACGGAAGGTCTGTTATAGATCTGATCCTTGTGGCAGAAGACAAGGCACTTGATGATATTGTAGTGGTGGCTTATGGTGCCCAAAAAAAAGCACACGTTACCGGCTCAGTAGCTACGGTAAAGGGAGAAAAAATAGTGGATATACCCGTTGCTAATGTTTCAAACACACTGGTAGGAAGATTACCAGGTTTGATAGCTGTAAACAGGAGCGGTCGGCCCGGTGCAGACGAGGCTACGATAAGTATACGAGGCTTTGATAATATGCTGGTTATTATTGATGGGATAGAGCAATCTATGAATAAAATTGACCCGAATGAAATTGAAAGTATTTCTATCCTGAAAGATGCATCAGCAGCTATTTACGGCGCAAGGGCAGGTAATGGGGTAGTTGTGATTACCACCAAGCGGGGAGCCAGCGGCAAGCCGGTATTTAATTTCAGCTCTTCCTATGGAGTACAGACTCCCACCCGCCTGCCCAAATTTGTAGATGCACCCACTTTTGCAAAAGTTATTAATGATGCCGAGGCGTCCCTGGGGCGGGCTCCGAAATTTTCAGAAGAAGAAATTGAAAAATACAGGAACGGTACCGATCCTGCTTATCCCAATACAGACTGGGTGGATGAATTGTTTGTAAAATGGACTCCTATCAGCCAGTATAACCTGAATACTTCCGGTGGAAGCGACCGGGTAAAGTATTTTTTTTCTCTTGGTTATGTGGATCAGCATGGTATGCTCAGGTCCGGTGATGCACAGTACAGAAGATACAATATGCGCTCGAACATAGATGCGAAGATATCAGATAATTTTTCTGTTTCCCTTGATCTGAGTGGGAATATAGAGCAGAGGGACTACCCCGGGGCAACTACAGAACAGATATTCGAAAACCTGTTCTTTGCACAACCTATCTATCCTGCCCGTTTTCCTGATGAAACCAAATTGCCTTTTTACGGACAGTCCGGCTCGCAAGCTATCGGACGGGCAAATAAAGCTATCAGCGGGTATTCGTACGACAACAGGAAGAACCTTATCGCCCAGTTAAATTTAAAGTATGCTATCCCTTTCGTAAAGGGACTGACTGCTACGGCTGCCCTGAACTATTCGCCAGGTTATAATTACCTGAAAGACTGGAGAAAGCAGTTTTCACTATATACTTACGACAGGGCAACAGATATCTATACTGTTGCCAGTGTAATGGAAAGGAATACATTAAATGAGACCATGACGAGATTTGACGGCATGACTAATCAGGTATTCCTGAACTACAACAAAGTATGGGGGGCTCATTCCCTGAACGCCATGGCGTTAGGTGAATTTATCCAGAGTAAGAATAACACCATTAGCGCTTATCGTGAAGGGTTTATAACTACTGCCATTGACCAGCTTTTTGCCGGGCAGGATCTGAATAAAAACAATAATGGATCCGCAAACGAAGATGGCCGAATGGGGTATGCCGGGCGGTTTAATTATTCGTATGCGGGAAAATACTTTGCGGAAGCTACTTTTAGGTACGATGCTTCTGCCAAATTTATTGAAGATGAACGATGGGGCTTCTTCCCGGGTATTTTATTGGGCTGGAGAGTTTCTGAAGAAAACTTTATGCAAAATGTTGCTGCTATCAGTAACCTGAAATTAAGATTCTCACACGGTCTTGCCGGAAATGATTATGTAGGACGATTTAATTATCTCACGGGATACCGGTTTGGTGGCAATGCGGTGTTTGGAGAAACCCCTCTTATTTCTAACGGTATTGTGTCAAGAGGCCTAGCCAATCCCGATTTAACCTGGGAAAAAACTGCAACTACAAACTTTGGGGTAGATGCAGACTTTTTGAATGGCCGTTTAGGAATGGAACTGGACGTTTTCTATCGAAAAGTAACGGATGTTCCGGGAAGAAGGTACCTGTCGCTGCCTACCACTTTCGGCGCTACACTGCCTGAGGAAAATATCAATAGTTTCGACAACCGTGGATTTGAATTATTGCTGAGGTACCGGGATAAGGCGGGCGATTTTAATTATTTGATAGAAGGAAATGTTTCCTGGGCACGTGCCAAATGGATCAATTATGATGAGCCTGTGTATCCGGATGACGCGACCCGCGAGCGCTTACAGCTTTCAGGGCAGTGGAAGAACAGGTGGTTCGGATATGAAGCGTTGGGCCTATTTCAGTCGCAGGATGAAATTGACAAATGGCCGGTCATACAGGATGGGAATAATAATACCACCATTAAACCCGGCGATATAAAGTATGCGGATTATAATGGAGACGGTGCTCTTGATTTCAGGGATAATCATGTGATCGGGCGGGGCACAACTCCGGAAATTATTTTTGGACTTAATTTATCCGGAAACTATAAAGGCTTTGACTTATCCATGCTATGGCAGGGGGCTTCCAATTTCAATGCCTATTTTACGAACGGCGCGCAGGTGACTTATTTTAATGGAACAGTTCCATACGATTATCTCGCAGACTACTGGTCTGAAGATAATAAAAATGCCAGATTCCCCAGGGTACTGCCCGGTGGCGCAACTAACAACGGTTATCAATCTACTTTCTGGTTGCAGAACGCCAATTATCTAAGGCTTAAAAATTTCCAGATTGGGTACAGTTTCCCAGGGCTGGCTAAGTCAGGGGTTATTCAATCGTTACGGCTTTTTATCTCGGGGTATAACCTGGTTACTATTGATAAAGTATATCCTTTTGATCCCGAAACCGGCACTGATCGTGGGTGGCATTATCCACAGCAAAAATCGGTGAGCGCAGGCATTAACCTCACTTTCTAAGTTCAGACTCTAAAAATTTTGATCATGAAAAAGTTAACATATAAGTTTTTGTTCCTGCTTTTGGTAGTAAGCATGGCCTCATGCCGGAAGCAGTATCTTGACAAAGCACCGCTGGATATTATTTCAGATGCTCAGGTTTGGAACGATCCCAACCTGATCCAGGCTTATGCAGTTAATCTGTACAGTGCCGCACCTACTACGGGTATTTTTAAGCAATTCAGTTTCAGCCGGGGAATAAACCCTGCCAGGGAAATAACGGTTACGGATGAAGGCAGAACGAGCTATGACTGGGCATGGGAAGTAATTACCTGGAATAAAGGGCTGCTCAATGGCAGTGGGAATATGCTGAATTATTGGGACTATAACTACATCAGGGCGTGTAATGAATTCCTGCAATTGATTGAAACCGGGAATGTGAGTGATGAAATAAAGGCACTGTATAGTGCAGAGATACGGTTTTTAAGAGCTTTTGTGTATTTCGAAAAGGTCAAACGTTATGGCGGCGTCCCTTTGATCACAGAGCCCCAGAAGGCAGAAGAAGGCGAAGCCCTTTTTGTAACCCGTAATACGGAAAAGGAAATTTATGATTTCATTTTGAATGAATGTAACGCCATTGCTGGTATGCTGCCCGAAGAGCATCAGGCAGAAATGAGAGGCCGGGCTACAAAGTATGCGGCGCTTGCATTAAAGAGCCGTGCGATGTTATATGCTGCAAGTATCGCAAAATACGGACAGGTTCAGTTGAACGGGCTGGTAGGCATTCCTTCAGCCGAGGCCCAGGCATACTGGCAGGCCTCGCTCGATGCATCGAATGCCCTCATTCAATCAGGTAAGTTTCTGCTCTTTAATGAATATCTTGACGATAAAGCAAAAAATTACCAGATGCTCTTTCTTCAAAAAGACAATGCAGAGATCATCTGGGCGAGAAAATTTGTGAGTGTACTGCAGGGACATTCATTGGATATGTTCCATTCTCCCGAAAGCTTCAAAACCGATTGGGGAAATCTGGTAAATGTAACTGTTGAGATGGTTGATGACTATGAAATGGTGGATGGCTCGCCGCGCACAATTGACTGGGCGAATATTACAGGCTATCCGAAAGAGATATTAAAAAACAAGGATCCAAGGTTCCATGCCAGCGTATTCTATCATGGACAACCCTGGCAGGGCGATTCCATTGTGCTGTACTGGGGAATAGATGTGGATACGGATGGTGACGGGGTCAAAGAACGTTTGTCGTCGGGCAGCCAATCATATAATGGCATGGCACAGGTGGGTAAAGATGCCAATGGTTCGGATGCCACCAAAACAGGATTTCTTTTGAAAAAATACCTGGATGAAAGCAGGGTTCGCGCCACTGCGCTGCAGTCTGACCAGGACTGGATACTTTTTCGGTTTGGTGAGATATTGCTGAACCATGCTGAAGCGGCTTTTGAACTTGGTCATACCGGAGATGCGCTTACCTCCATCAATCAGATAAGAGCAAGAGCCGGGGTTCTGCCGTTAGCCGCGGTAACTATTGATGATATACGACATGAACGTAAAATAGAGTTAGCATTTGAAACACACAGGTGGTGGGACCTGAATCGCTGGAGATTATCTATGACCGCCTTAAATAAAAATTTCAAAAGTGTAAGGGGCTATTACGATTATGCCGCGCAGCGTTTCAGCTTTGAAGTAGGTAGTGCTGACGGATATACCCGGGTATTCAAACAGGAGCATTATTACCAGCCGCTTTCCGAAAGTATCATCAATAATAATCCCAATCTGATAGAAAATCCGGGATATTAAGTGGTTCCCATTCGTTTTTTCAACAGCGCTGACTCCGGTTTAAAGAGCCGGCGCTGTTGATTATTTTTACCACAGTATGCAGCTATTATCAGCCATCAGTAATGGTATTGGATTTATATGGCATACCGCCAGTTTATAAACATATGTATATGAAAAAAAACATAGTAATTGTTGCTGTTCTGTTTCATTGCTTTTCTTTTCTGGAAGTTAATTCGCAACAGTTCGTCGAGTTAAATAAAAAGTTCAATGGACCTTTAAAGGTGTTTCCGGCCAATCCCAGGTACTTTACGAATCAAACCGGTAAGGCTATTCTCCTAACGGGCTCCCATACCTGGGAAAATTTCCAGGATATGGAGGCCGATGACGGGCGTCCGTTGTTTGACTGGAATGGTTATCTGGATATGATGCAGGAACATAATCATAATTTTATGCGTTTTTGGGTTTGGGAACATCCGGAAAAAGTAGCCTGGTCGCCGGTAATGACGCGTATAAGCCCAATGCCATATAAAAGAACAGGCAAAGGCCCGGCTAATGACGGAAAACCCAGGTTTGATCTTGATCAATGGGATGACGCTTATTTTGAGAGAATGAGAAACCGTGTGATAGATGCAGGGAACAGAGGAATATATGTTTCAATAATGATGTTTCAGGGGTGGAGCCAAAATAAATTAGGCAGAAAATATACAGATCCCTTTCTATCTCACCCTTTTCATAAAGCCAACAACATTAATGGTATTGATGTATTGAACACTACCAGGGATGAAGAAGGCAAACCTACCTTACATAGTCTTGGAAATAAAAAGGCACTCGCAAGACAAGAAGCATATGTTCGGAAAGTAATTGAAACGGTTAACGACCTGGATAATGTTTTGTATGAAATTATTAATGAAGGTGGAACAACAGAATGGTTGTATCATATGGTTAATTACATCCGGGCGTATGAGAAAACAATGCCGAAGCAACATATGATCGGTTTAGGCAGCAGGGTTAGCCCTCCTATGCTTAACCAGGAATTATGGGAAAGCCCCGCCGATTATATATCACCTACCTGGGAACCCGCTGGATGGTCTCTGCCCGGTTCAACTTTTGTAGAGGATTATGGTGATAACCCGCCGGCAAATAATTATGATAAAGTGTGTATTGTTGATTCCGATCATTTGTGGGGGCATGGAGGTAATTATATTTGGGCATGGAAAAGTTTTTGCCGGGGATTACAAGTAATTTTTATGGATCCCTGGCGACCGATGAAAGGAACTTACGATCCGAAGGAAGAAAGCTACATTGTTATAGCCGGAGGAATTACCAAAGACGATAAGGATTACCCGGATAATCAACCGCTGAGAGAAAGCATGGGGTATATTCGTAATTATGCAGAAAGAATGAACCTGCCCAAAATGATTCCGCGCAGTGATTTATCAACAACAACATATTGTCTTGCCAATCCGGGAGAAGAGTACCTGGTTTTTTTTCCACAGGGAGGCAAGGCAACTATTAACCTGTGGCACGTGAAAGGAGAGGTAGACATAGAATGGTTCATTCCTGCACAGAACCGTCTGGTAAAAGGAGTGGTTCCGGTAGCGGGTGGTTATTTTACTAATTTTGAAGCGCCTTATACCGGACCGGCGGTACTTTACTTAAAGAAAAAACAATGACTGTTTTAAATGGAAACAAGCATGCACAATTTTAGGTATACTATGAGCATAAGTCTGTTTTTATTGGCTTCTGCGGGTTGTAACAATGACGCTCCGGATCAATATGCCGGCTGGACGATGGTAAATGGCAATTACACCGGAAATAAATATTCTTCCCTTACAGCAATAGATACAACCAATGTGCAGCAGCTGCAGGTGGCATGGACTTACCGCACAGGGGACGCGGATACCGCTGCGCATTCGCAAATTCAATGCAATCCAATTATTGTTGACGGTATAATGTATGCCGTATCGCCACAACTTAAATTGTTAGCGCTTGATGCTGCAACCGGCGTACTCAAATGGGCGTTTCTTCCTTACGATACAGCGGGCTCAGATAAGAAAGCGAATTTCAATCTCAACAACAACCGCGGTGTTGCATATTGGAGCGATGACAAAGATGATAAGCGGCTATTTTATACGGTCGGCGAATTTATTTGCGCTGTGGATGCCGGCACGGGTAAACTAATCACAGCATTTGGTAATGAAGGCAAAGTGGATTTGCATGAGGGATTGGGCGATCGGGCGGCCGGTCTCTTTGTTACCGCAACGTCTGCTCCCACCATTTATAAAGATCTTTTGTTAACAGGTACGCGGGTTTCCGAAGGTATGGATGCGGCGCCGGGTCATATCCGTGCTTTTGATGTGCGTACAGGACAAATGAAATGGATCTTTCATACTATACCACAGCCGGGCGAGCCGGGCCATGAAACATGGGAAGATAAAGATGCCTGGAAGATGACCGGGGGCGCTAATAACTGGATGGGCATGACCATTGACCAGGAACGCGGTATTGCCTATGCACCTACAGGGTCGGCTGCTATGGATTTTTATGGGGGCAAAAGACTGGGTGCTAACCTGTATGCCGATTGTTTACTGGCCCTGGATGCATTAACCGGAAAGTTGCGCTGGCATTTTCAATATATTCATCATGATACCTGGGATTATGATCCATCTTCAGCGCCGGTGTTGCTAACGGTAACGCATAACGAAAAAAAAATTGATGCCGTGGCACAAACTACCAAAACAGGCTTTGTATTTGTATTCAACCGCGATACAGGCGAACCTTTATTTCCAGTAGTGGAAACACCGGTAGATACGGCTACGGAACTGGCAGGGGAACGTTTGTGGCCTACCCAGCCCATTCCGCAAAAGCCGGCGCCCTTTGTGCGGCAGTCTTTTTTAGAAAAAGATATTAATCCCTATTTATCAGAAGCGGAATATGAAGAAGTGCAAACCCGCCTACTGTCTTACCGAACGGGTAAAATGTTTATGCCCGGTTCCCTGCAGGGTACTGTGGTATTACCGGGATTTGACGGTGGTGGTGAGTGGGGCGGCCCGGCGGTTGACCCAGAAACGGGCATACTGTATGTAAATGCCAGTGAAATGGCCTGGATATTGAAAATGGAAGAAGTTAAAAAGAAAGAAAGCCGCAACGAAAATTATTTGCAGGCCGGGCAGCGACTGTACCAGCAACATTGTACTGCCTGTCATGGAAAAGACCGGAAGGGCGGTGGTAATTATCCTGGTATTACCAACGCATACCAAAAATATGATAAGGCCTCGCTGATTGAATTTATGAATAACGGAAGACGGATGATGCCCGCTTTCGGCCATCTGAAACAGGAAGAAAAAGAAGCCATTGTGTCGGTAGTACTGAATCTGAAAAATGAATATCAACGCAAATTTGAAATACAGCAAACAGCGGCTGATCTCTTCCGGCAGTTGCCTTACCGGTTTACAGGGTATGATAAATTTTTAACTAAAACCGGTAAGCCCGCCTTGGCGCCGCCGTGGGGAACGCTTACCGCTATTGACCTGAATACAGGTGAGCATGTATGGAAAACAGTGCTCGGCGAAGATCCTGTATTTAAGGAACAGGGCGTAAAAGAAACCGGAACGGAAAACTATGGCGGTCCTGTTGTTACCAAAACCGGGCTTTTGTTCATAGCCGCTACGAAAGATGCTAAGTTCAGGGCTTTTAATAAAAGCAACGGCCGGCTATTGTGGGAAGCCAGTTTGCCCGCTGCCGGTTTTGCCACGCCTGCCATGTACGAAGTGAATGGCAAACAGTTTATAGTTATTGCATGCGGTGGTGGAAAGCTGGGTACCGCTTCCGGCGATGCGTATGTGGCTTTTGCATTACCATAGCATTAATTTAGTTAGAACAACTATGCGCGCCGAAATAAGCCGCCTGAAGCGAAGTGGAGTAACAGGATAAAATCCGAAGTCGGAAATTCTAAATTCGAAGCAACGATAAACCATCAATAATATAATCCGCCCCTCCCATTGGGGGATTACTTCGACTCTTCAAAATATCACGCGGCAATAAGTAAATCTCCGGGTTCTTTTCTTAAACTCTTCCCAGCCTGCCGGTAGGCAAGCTTCGTTAGGGTGAAAGGCAGTGGGTTGTTGGTTTTGCTTTTTGCAAAGGGTGCATTTAAAATTGTCCCACCGCTTTGCTTCGTGTGGGCGGTGGAGACACCGCCCAGGGCAGGCCGCCCCGGTTGGTGTCCCCACCAACCGGCGACAATTTTAAATGCACCCTTTTGCAAATGATCAAGATCGCTTCCCTCTAAAATTTGTATCTTAGAATAATCCTGCTTACTCCTTCAATACTTTTGCTATGCATATCAAAATCACGCTTGCTGTATTAACCTGTTTAATATGCTGCTGTAATACCAAAGGACAGCAGGCGGTAACAGGTTCCTTATTGGTATTAAATAAGAACGATAATACGATGGTAATTGCCGATGCGGCAACCTTAAAAGTAATAGCTACCGTACCCACCGGCGAAGGTCCCCATGAAATGACGGTATCTGCCGATGGCAAACTGGCCTTTGTGGCCAATTATGGTGCACAAACGCATGGGCACAGCCTTTCGGTTATTGACATTGCGGCACGTAAAGAGATCCGGAGGGTGGAGCTGGGCCCTTTGCTGCGCCCTCATGGTATTGAAGCAAAGGGTGATAAAATATATTTTATTTCAGAGCTTACCCGAACGGTAGGCCGCTATGATTTTGCTGCTGATAAAGTGGATTGGCTCACGGGCACGGGGCAGGATGGCGGGCACATGCTGGTACTAACGCCGGATGGTAAGCGCTTGTATACGGCAAACAGGGTATCCCATACCGTTACTTCCATTGATATTGGCACTCCTTCATCGCCGGGTAAAATGATGCAGATTGCAACGGGCAGCAGGCCCGAAGGGATTGATGTTTCACCAGATGGTAAAGAAGTATGGGTGGGTAATACCGGCGACGGAACCATTGATATCATAGATGTGGCGTCTAATACCATAAAGCAAAGCTTCGCGGTAGGGAAAGTGCCTATCCGCGTTAAGTTTACGCCCAATGGCAAAAGGGTGCTGGTGTCCGATAATGGCGCCGGAGAGCTGATCATCATAGACGCCGCCGCGCGCAACGTGATCAAACGCATTAAAGCGGAGGCTTCACCGGTGGGTATACTCATTCTTCCGGGTGGTAAAAAAGCTTATGTTGCACGCAGCGGATCCGGTATAGTGAGTGTTTTTGATATGGATACACTAATGTTCACCGACGATATTAAAACCGGCAATGGGCCGGATGGTATGGGATGGGTAAGGTAATTTGAGGTCCCCGCCTTGCGGGAAAGATAATTTTTTATGAGGACTGTAGCTGTTTTGGTAGACGTTGATGTGACTTTAAATTGCCCGAATGATCTGTTAATGGAGGATAAAAAAAAATTGAGTAAAAACAGTGAGCCTTCAATCTCACAAACCCGCCCTGATATTTTTTATAAAGTAAATATTGTGGTGATTGGTGCGGGACAGGCCGGTTTGTCTGCTGCTTACCACCTGAAAAAAGCTGGATTGGAGCCAGGCAAGGGTTTTGTGGTTTTGGATGATGAGTTCGGCCCCGGTGGAGCCTGGCAACATCGCTGGGATTCTTTAAGGCTTAGCAATGTAAATGGTATCAACGACCTGCCCGGAATGAAATTTGCGGATGCCATAAATACAAAGGATACAGAATTACAGGCCAATATTGCTATTCCGAAATATTTCGAACAATATGAGAAAACTTTTGAACTTCCTGTTATCCGTCCCATTCGGGTGCATGAAGTTATTGAGCGAAATGGAAGGTTTATCATAAGAACAAATGGAATTCAATTTAACGCCCTCGGGCTTATCAATGCTACCGGTACCTGGAAAACACCGAATTGCCCCAAATACCCGGGATGGCAAAAATTCCGGGGCAGGCAATTGCATACAGGCGAATACAAAAATGCTGAGGAATTTATTGGAAAACACGTCATTATTGTGGGTGGAGGAATTTCGGCTGTTCAGTTATTAGGTGAGGTTTCTAAAGTAACCCAAACTACGTGGGTAGCCCGCCGCTCCCCGGATTTTAGAAAATATGAATTTACCCGGGAAAAAGGACGGGAGGCGGTAGCCATGGTAGAAAAAAGAGTACGGGAGGGCTTACCGCCAAAATCAGTAGTGTCCGTAACGGGATTGCCCATAACGCCCGCTATTGAAGGAATGCTGAATAGTGGGGTTCTGAACAGGAAGCCTATGTTTGAGGAAATTACAGAAACCGGTGTTCGGTGGAAAGATGGCACCACCGTCGATGCGGATGTTATTTTTTGGAATACCGGTTTTCGCCATTCTTTGGATCATTTTGCTTCTTTACATTTAAAGAACGATAAAAAAGGAATTGAGATGGATGGGAAATTAGCCACCCGGGTAGCTAAGGATCCACGTATCCATTTAGTCGGCTACGGTCCGTCTGCTTCTACCATTGGCGCCAACCGGGCAGGGCGCATTGCTGCGAAAGAGTTAATTGAAACGCTTCAATTGTAAAATGGTCACAAAAATAAATATCAGGGATAACAAAGACCTGATGCGGTTCGAAACCGGCGAAGGCGATAACACTGCTTACCTCGAATACCGGTTTTATAAACGCATTAATATTGCTTTGATGCATACCGTAGTGCCCGGTCACCTACGTGGCAAAGGCCTTGCTTCTGCATTAGCCGCACATGCTTTTCAATATGCCCTTGATAACAAAAAACTGGTAATGGTTTATTGTCCGTTTGTAGGCGCCTATGTAAAGCGACATCCGCAAGTAAAAGAATTGCTCAACAAAGAATTTCTTAAGTGAAGACCATGTAAGCGTGAAGCCCTTTACTGCGAACAGCTATCAGCTATTAGCTTCGGATTTAAGCCTTCAGATTTATTTGGTTCTTGCTTTTTGGCTTTTGGTGCTTTTTCGAATTATTTCAAAAACCCTCTCAGCACATATTGCAGGATACCCCCATTTTTAAAATACGCCACATCAATGGCAGAATCTAATCTGGCTTTTCCTTCAAATGTTATTACTTCACCGGAATCTTTTTTGGCAGTAACCTTTATTTTTTTAAAGGGATACAGGTTCTCCGATATTCCTGTTATATCAAATATTTCCTTTCCTGTTAAGCCCAGTGTTTCCGCGGTTTCTCCTTCGGGAAATTCCAAAGGCAAAATCCCCATCCCTACCAGGTTGCTCCTGTGGATGCGTTCAAAGCTTTCGGCTATCACTACCTTAACTCCCAGCAGGCTTGGACCTTTTGCTGCCCAGTCTCTCGATGAACCGCTTCCATATTCTTTACCGGCCAGCACGATCAGCGGCGTTTGATCAGCCGCGTATTTCATAGCCGTATCAAAAACGGTGAGCGTTTCGTTGGTGGGAAGGTAAGTTGAAAACCCGCCCACCTTATCGGTGATCTTATTTTTAATACGCACATTGGCAAATGTACCACGCATCATCACTTCATGGTTGCCGCGGCGTGAGCCATAGGAGTTGAAATCTTTTCGTGCTACACCTTTGCTGAGAAGATATTGTCCTGCTGCGGTTTGCTCGCCAAAAGCACCTGCGGGGGAAATATGATCCGTAGTAACCGAATCCCCCAAAAATAACAGTACACGCGCGTCTTTAATATCGGTTAGGTTTTCGGGAACAGTGCTTAGGTTTTGAAAGAAAGGCGCTTCCTGAATATAGGTGGAATGATCATCCCAAACATATTTTGTGCCTTCCGGCGCTACCAGATTCTTCCAGTCTTCTTCCCCTTCAAAAATCACACTGTACACCTGCTCAAAATCTTCTACCCGCATGCAGGATTTGATCGTTTCATTGATCTCCTCCTGGGTAGGCCAGATATCTTTCAGGTATACCGGTTCGCCGTTGGGATCATAATCTAACGGGTCGTGCAATAAATCAACGTCCACGCGGCCTACCAGGGAAAAAGCCACTACCAGCATGGGCGACATTAAGAAATTCATTTTTACCTGTGAATGTACCCGCGCTTCAAAATTACGGTTGCCCGATAGTACAGATGCCACCACCATTTCGCTTTTGTCAATAGCTTCGGCTATATGCGGCGGTAGCGGGCCGCTGTTGCCGATGCAGGAAGTGCAGCCATATCCAACGGTATGGAATCTCAATGCTTCCAGGTCTTCGGCTAACCCCGACCGTTGCAGGTAACTGGTTACCACTTTAGAACCGGGCGCCAGGCTTGTTTTCACCCACGACTTTGAGCGCAACCCCCTTTCAATGGCTTTTCGCGCCACCAAACCAGCGCCCACCATTACGGCAGGGTTAGACGTGTTGGTGCAACTGGTAATAGCAGCAATAACAATGCTTCCATCGCTCAGCACATATTCCTTATTCTTTATTTTTATTCTTACCGATCTCAGGTCATTTTCTTTTTCTACCGTAACATCGGTATGCTCATGACGTGGTGAATACGAAAATTCAGTACCCGAACCACCTTCCGCCAGCCAGGCATGTTCCTGACGGCTGTGAAACGGAACATAATCTCTTAAAAATTCTGTTTTAAGCACTTCTGTGAATTTATCGTCTAATTCTTCTAATAATATTTTATCCTGCGGACGTTTGGGCCCGGCAACCGTGGGGCGCAAGCTACCCAGGTCTAATTCTAATACGTGCGAATATTCAATAGCTTCTTTTCCTGTGCGCCAGAGCATATTATCCTGGCAATATTTTTTTACGAGATCAATTTGTTGCTGGCTGCGCGCCGTACGCCTCATGTAATCCAGCGTTTGATCATCTATAGGGAAATAGGTAACCGTGCAGCCAAATTCGGGCGACATATTGGAGATAGTTGCCCTGTCCGTAACCGTTAAATGATCAAGCCCGTCTCCAAATACTTCAACGAACTTTCCTACCACGCCATAATCTCGGAGCAGCTTGGTTATGGTAAGCACCATATCAGTGGCTGTACATCCCTGTGGGATCTTACCGGTTAATTTTAAACCCACCACCTGCGGACAGGAAAAATAAATCGGCTGTCCCAGCATGGCCGCTTCGGCTTCAATGCCGCCCACACCCCAGGCCAGCACGCCAATGCCGTTTACCATGGGTGTATGTGAATCGGTTCCTACCAGGGTATCCGGAAAAGCCCAGCCGTCTCTTTCTATAACACCTTTGGCTAAATATTCTAAGTTTACCTGGTGGCAAATGCCCATGCCCGGTGGTACAACGGTAAAATTATCCAACCCTTTTTGCGCCCATTTTAAAAGCTTATAGCGTTCGGCATTGCGCTCATATTCTAAGGCCACATTACTTTTATAGGAATAGTCGGTGCCAAAGAAATCTACCTGCACAGAGTGGTCAATTACGAGGTCTACAGGAATGGCGGGGTTAATGCGGGAACCATCACCGCCTTTCCGGATCAGTTCGGCACGCAGGGAAGCGATGTCTACCACAGCGGGTACGCCGGTAAAATCCTGCATCAGCACACGGGCCGGTTTAAACGGAATATCCTTATCTGATCCGGCGGCATTCCATTCGGTTAGGGTATGCAGGTGCTCATCGGTAATGGCAAAGCCATCGTGGTTGCGGAGGATGTTTTCCAGTAAGATCCTGATAGAAAAAGGAAGGCGATGGATATTTTTTCCTTCCTGCTGAAGTTTTGTAAGAGAGGCAATTTTATTATTCATGATTTAAAAATTATCTGTTCTGTAGAATGGTTAATGTAAGCATTTTTTTTGAGATGCGGTATTATGTTTAGGTCTCAGGTTTCAGATTTCAGGTTTAACAGGTCACAGGGGGATTTCGTAGTAGCATGGGTCTTGCAACCTGCACGCCCTGTACCTTCTACCCTGCAACTTGTATCCAGTACCCCACACCCCTATAAGCTTCCTGTCACAACCTCCACGGTATGCTCTCCGCCATCATTCAGCAAAGGAAGGAAATTGTTTCCGGTAATCCTGCCATTCATTATTATCTGGGTTTCACCTGTGCCGGTTGTCTTAATAGATATATTATATAAGGTATCCATATATTTATACCGAACGTTAAATGAAGTCCATGAAGGTGGGGTGCGGGGATCAAAATAAAGTTCCTCGCCTTTTTGCTTTATGCCTAAAAAGGATTCCAGTATCAGTTGATACATCCATGCGGCCGAACCGGTATACCAGGTCCATCCGCCCTGCCCGAGGTGCGCCGGTTCAAAGTAAACATCGGCGGCAATTACATAGGGTTCCACTTTGTATGTTGCTATTGTTTCCGCGCTGCTGCCACGGTTAACCGGGTTGATCATTTGCAGCAACTCCCATCCCTGCTCTTTTTCTTTCAACGCCATCAGCGCCATTACAAACCATATAGCTGCATGGGTATATTGCCCGCCGTTTTCGCGCACTCCAGGAACGTATCCTTTAATATACCCGGGGTTAAGTGATGAGGAGTCAAAAGGTGGGTTAAGCAACTGTATCAGCCCGGCATCTTTCCGCACCAGGTGTTTACTTGCCGATTGCATAGCGGTTACTGTTCTTTTGGCATCGCCCGCCTGCGACAATACGCTCCAGCTTTGCGCAATAGAATCAATGCTGGCTTCTTCGTTTTGCGATGAGCCCAGGGGCGTGCCGTCATCAAAATAAGCGCGGCGGTACCACTGTCCGTCCCATGCATGCGCTTCTGTGTTTTTACGCAGCATTGCAGCCTGTTCCCGGCATCTTTCCGCAAAAGCTGTATCACCCCGTTTTGCTGCAATCGCATCAAACCGGTTCAGGATATCGTACAGGAAAAAAGCAAGCCAAACGCTTTCTCCCTTTCCTTTTTCACCTACTTTATCCATGCCGTCATTCCAGTCGCCCGACCCAATTAACGGCAGCCCGTGCTCTCCAAAACGAAGCGCTCTTTCTATCGCTTTAGTGCAATGTATATACAGGCTGGCAGTTTGGCCCGAACGTGAGGGAAGGTCGTAATAAGATTCTTCACCTTCATTCAGCGGCCGGCCTTCTATAAAACCTACCACTTCCTCTAATATTTCCGTATCGCCGGTATGCGTTGCGTATTTTGCGGTTACATAGGGCAGCCATAAAAAATCATCCGAGCAGGTAGTGCGCACACCCCGTCCGGAAGGTGGATGCCACCAGTGCTGCACATCTCCTTCTTTAAACTGCCTGGAGGCGTTCAGTAAGATCTGTGCTCTTGCAATACCGGGCTTTGTATAAAGGAGCGATAAAACATCCTGCAACTGATCCCTGAAGCCAAAAGCTCCGCCCGATTGGTAGTAGCCGCTTCTGCCCCATATTCTTGAGGCCAGGGTTTGGTAGTTAAGCCATCCGTTGGCAAGGATGTTTAAGGCTGTATCGGGGGTATGCACCTCTACGGTTCCGAGGGTGTGCTGCCAGAAATGCTGTACTTTATCTAAAGCCTGGTGAACATTGGCATGCGTTTTAAATTGTTCTGTAATATGCAATGCAGCGGCATGCGACTTTGCAGCGCCGAGCTTAAAGATAATTTCATGCGACTCTTCATTGGCCAGGTCAACGGTAATTTGGATAGCCGCGCAGGGATCTAAGGCCGGTCCTGATTTTCCTGAAAGCTTCACTTTGTTCATTGCTGCCGGATTGCGGGAAGATCCGTTGCGGCCGATAAATTCTTTCCGGTCGCAGGTATACGATTCCAGCATACGGTCGGTATCAAAAAAAGCTACCCGGTTGACAAATTCGGTGTTATAGTCATTGCGTGCAAAGAGGGTTCCGGTATCTCCGTCGGCAGTAGTAACGATATGCATCTGTGTTTTTGGACGAAATTCCCCCAATACCCATTCTACATATCCCGTAACCGACAGCTTACGCTGCCTGCCCGACCGGTTCTGTATCTTAAGCACGGTAAACTTCACCGCATGGTCAAGGTCAACAAACACAGTCATTTCGGAATAGATGCCATCTTCGCTGTGTTCGAAAACGCTATAGCCAAAGCCATGCCTGGTAATGTAGGGTGTTTTACTCCTCACGGGCAGGGGTGCAGGCGACCAGAATTTCCCGCTTTCTTCATCACGCAGGTAATAACATTCTCCTTCCAGGTCGCTTACCGGGTTATTATTCCATGGGGTGATCCGGAACTCGTGTGCATTTTCTAACCAGGTATAGGCCTGGCCGCTTTCGGATATAATACTCCCAAAACCGGCATTGGCAACTACATTACACCATGGCGCAGGCGTTACCTTACCCGGCTCCGTTATAATAATATACTCTTTCCCGTTTGCCGAAAAACCACCAGTACCGTTAAAGAACTGCAGGTTTTCGGGCAGGGTAACTGCCGTGGGAGTAGAGGGGTAAAACTTAGCCGGGGTGAAATAAGGAATGACATTCTTTATTTTCACATGCCTGTTTAATTGTTCTTCTAAGGAGCCAAACCTGTCCGACAGCACCACACGTGCTACCGTTTGAAACAGGATGCGGTCTTCGTTGGAGAGCTGATCCGCGGAGCGTATAAAAACGCCACCGGGGTCTTCATTAATTTGCGCTCCCACAAGCGGTACCACAAGCGACATGATCTGGTTTTGCAGGGTATGCCTGTAGCTGCCATGGTCTTCATTCCATATTACCAGGTCAACGATCATTCCTTTTAACCGCCAGTAAGCGTGCGCCTGGATCATGTGTTTTACCAGCTCAATATTGTTTACGTCCTCGATCTTCACCAAAACAATAGGCAGATCGCCGGAAATGGAATGGCTCCACAGGCTCGACTGCCCGCGGTTATTGCGGGATATAAGGTCGGGAGCGCCCCGCAATGCAGGATCGGTATAAATGATGGCGCTGGCCAGCTTTGCATATAATTGCGCGTCTGCTTCCGTGGCATTGATCTGCCGCAATACGATCTGGCTGTGCGTCCATGATAATTCAAATCCGCGGTCTACGAGGAATTTATCCTGGTATTTCCCGATCATGTCATGGCAGCCTTCTTTTGTTTCCGCAATGCCGGTAATCATATCTATTACCGCGGTTTGCTGCGGTGCAATTTCTATGCGGTACTGGATGGAAACCACCGGGTCGAGCACGGAACCTTCGGTAGAGGAAAGCGGATGGCTTTGTTGCATGCATAGCGGCTGATGAATGCTGTTACCCCTTCCCGTAAATTTTGTTCTGTCTGTTTCATAAGCTATATTTTGTACAACAGCATGGTGTACTTTCATTAAATGAAACATAGAAGGCGGGTGCTCATCCTGCGAACGGGCACGGCGTGTACATACAATAGCATCGCTTTCCCGCAGCAGGGCGGTTTGCACAAACAGGTTGCTGAATGCCGGATGCGCGGCGTCTGCACCTACAGGCGCCAGCACCACTTCGGCGTAGCTGGTTACTTCAATTATCCTTTTTTTTCGCGACCGGTTGGTAAGGTGTAATCTCCTGAGCTCCACATCATCTTCGGGCGATACCACAATTTCGGTGTGCGCTTCAATGGAAAAATCGCGCCGGCGAAACTCCGCCCGTCCCTGCGAGAATACGGCTTCATAATGATCGCCGTTCTGTAATGCGGGCTGGTAAGCCGATGACCAGAATTCATTATTCTCCAGGTCTCTTATGAAGCAGAAATTCCCCCAGTTATCGCAGGTGCTGTCTTCGCGCCAGCGGGTTACTGCAATATTTTTCCACCTGCTGTAGCCGCCGCCTGCATTCGATACCATAACGTGGTACCTGCCGTTGGAAAGCAGTTGTATTTCGGGAGTGGCGGTTTGAGGCGTATTGATGACGCGCATATAGGCATCATCTTCCTTACTCGTTACGCCGGAGTCGGCAACGTGGATGTTGGGGGCGCTTAATGCTGTAACACGCGGTATGCGTTCCTGCAGCAAAAGCAGTGTTGCCTGGAACTGTACATCCGATATGAAGCGCTTTTGCATGGGCTGGTTTAGCAGCAGATGCGAAAGCGCCAGCAATGACATACCCTGGTGGTGTATCATAAAAGACTGGATGATCACATGCTCCTGTCCTCTTGGCAAACGGGAAGGCGTGTAATCTATCGCTTCAAAAAAACCATAGGTACCGGTAAAACCCTTTTTTGCCATGAGCTGAAGATTGTTGCACGCTTCTTCAGGCATTACCATAAGGGCCATAACAGCCGAATAGGGCGATATCACCAGATCTTCTCCCAGTCCGCGCTTGAAGCCCGTTCCGGGTACGCCAAAGGCTTTGTACTGGTAGTTCATAGCAGAATCTATCATATTATATCCTGATTCGGAAATACCCCAGGGCACATCTCTTTTATTGCCGTAATCAATTTGTTTTTGCACTACGGCTTTTTGGGTTTGATCCAGTAACGTATTTTCATACGAAGGCATTACCAGATCGGGCATAAGGTATTCGAACATAGAGCCACTCCAGGAAAGCAGCGCGGGTGCTGAACCAAAGCTGGTGAGTTGCCTGCCCAGTGCGAACCAGCTTTCCTGCGGTAGTTTCCCCTGGGCTATGGCTACAAAATTCCCAAGTCTTGCTTCGGAGGCCAGCAGGTCATAATAACTGTTATCGCGGCGGTGCTCTTCGGCATTATAGCCAATGGCCAGCAGGTGTTGTGTTTTGCTGTATAAGAAATCATATTCCACATCCGAAAATTCGTCACACTGCTCTGCAAGGTCTTCCAGGTCCTGTATCCTTTCTTTGGCGCGTTTGGAAGACTGGATGATATGAGACACCAGCATGTCGAGCCAGTCATTTTCTGCTGCTGTGTTGGATGGCCGGTAAAAGGATTTTACTGTAGGCAACAGCGCTGTTTGTATGCTGCACAATTGCGTTAACGTAGGGATATAATCCATATCGTTAATAATATCGTGAAATGCCGGAGACGGGGGTTGCAATGATAACCAGGGAGCAAGGGTAATGAGGTCGCCGGTGATATCGTTCAACTGTACGCCCAGCAATGCCACCCATTCGCGGGCTTTTTTACCGGTTTCCTTATCGGCGTTTTCGTATTGACGAACGATAATGTGATACTTGTTTTTAAGCTGCTCCATTGTAGCCATTACATCCCCGAGAGATTGCGGAGGATTGATTTGTGCGGCTTCTATATCTTTTTTCAGCTCCTGCAACAGGATGACCTTCTCATTCTTTTCGAGTATTACAGCAATGGTATCCAACAGCCCCCCTAACATACGGTCAGAAAAGATCCTGTTTTCTTTTAATTGCAGCAAACCCTGTTTTAAGGTAATAACATGGCCTATGAAATTTCCGCTGTCAACAGTTGAGATATATCTTGGCTGCAGGCAGGATAGTGTTATGGTGTCGTACCAGTTATACAAGTGTCCTTTATATTTCTCCAATGCCTGCACCGTACGGAATGTGCGTGTGGTTCGGTCCATCAGTCTCCCTGCTGATACATAGCCAAAATCATAAGCGGTAAGATTGGCCAGTAGGGATAAGCCGATATTGGTAGGGGAGGTGCGGTGCGCAATTTTTGGACCCGGTTGTTTTTGATAATTATCCGGGGGAAGCCAGTTGTCTTCATCGGTTACGAACTTTTCAAAGAAGGCCCATATTCTCCGCGACAATTTGTGAAGGAAAGCAGTTTGATCGGCGCTGAGGGCGGCGCGCTTTGGCTTGCGGGGCATGCTGATCAGGTAGGCAATGCCCGGGGAAAGCATCCAGCTTATTAATAAAGGCAGGTCAATTATAGCGGCCAACGAGTCTATGTAAAATAAATACATTAATACCCCTGTTGCAAAAACAGGCGCTATCCACATGGTTATATAGTTGCCGAAAAGTGTTTTTGGAGCGGAACGAACGGAATTGCCATATGGATTCCATTGCAGCAGGTTTCTTTTTGAAATAAATATGCGCCAGGCCGTGAGCACAATAGCATGCATATTAACGAAGGCTTCATAGGGTAGGAATATAAGCTCAGGCAAATGGCGGAGGAAATGATCTTTTGCAGACTGCATCATGAATAAAAGGTGCGGATAAAAGCCGATGTCCTTTGGCTTATTGAATATTTCCCATACTATTTTAATAAAAGAAGGAATAATAATGATACCCGCTACCGCAAGGGTCCAGAAGCTGCCGGATGAGAACAGCCATCCGTATAGCAGCAGCGCTACCAGGCCGGGGGCTACCAGGCTCCTGCGGATATTGTCGAATATTTTCCAGCACGATAAAGCGCTCAGCGGATTTCTCCTGTAGTTTTTATCGGGTGCAGGCACCAGGGGGAACAGCCATCTTAATATCTGCCAGTCGCCGCGTATCCAGCGGTGACGCCTTTGCATATCGGCATAGTAGCTCGGCGGATAATCTTCATACAACTGCACGTCGCTCAAAAATCCTGAGCGGGCATAGCAGCCTTCTACCAGGTCGTGACTAAGAATACGGTTCTCTGGAAACCGGCCCCTGAGCGATTGGGTAAAAGTATCTACCTCGTAAATCCCTTTTCCAATAAAAGAACCTTCTTTAAAAAGATCCTGGTATACGTCAGATATCATTCGGGTATATGGATCAATGCCGGGCTCGTTGCCGTGTATGCGGGCATACCAGGAAGCTCTTGGGCCGGGGAGGCTGTTGGACACGCGGGGTTGTAAGATCGTATACCCTTCCGTTACTCTTTTTTTCCCGGGGCTATACACCGCTTTGTTGAGCGGGTGTGCCAGTGATGCGATCATTTTCCACGCGGCTTCCCTGGGTAATTTGGTATCTGTATCAAGTGTGATAACATATTTAATATCTGGAAACAGGCTTTTATCGGCCACTACCAATGAAAAGTTTTCATCTCCCGTACCCCGCAGCAGGGCATTCAATTCTTTGAGCTTGCCCCGTTTGCGTTCGTACCCCATCCATACGCCTTCTTTTTCATTCCATTTACGCGGCCGGTGAAACAGCATGAAAATGTTGTTGGTGTTTCTTCCATATTGCTCATTAAGCGCCGTGATCTTGTTTTTAGTATATGCAAGCAACGCCTCATCTTCCGGCAGGGTTTCTGTTTCCGCGTCTTTAAAATCGGTAAGCAGTGCAAAGTGCAGATGATCATCACGGTTGGCTACATACCGCACTTCCAGCGCTTCTGCCAGGTTATCGGCGGCATCGGTACTGGTAAGCATCGTTGGTATAACTACAAGCGTACTGCTTTCCTGCGGTATGCCCGAAGAGAAATCCATTCTTGGTAACGGGTTGGGGTGCGTAAGCAGTGTTGTGATCCAGTTAAAAAGTGTTATAGCCGGCTGGCTGGCTGCAATAGCACAAACGAGCAGCAAGATTACATATAGCCAGGTTGGCAGGCTTTCATTAATATGGCGGGTGAGTATGCTGAAAAACAAAAACGAAAGCAGGGCAATGCCGGAGAGATAATAAAATAAGGGAACTGCAGCCAGGTGATTACGCAACTTTTGGGTGAAAGGCATATCTACCTTTGCTATTTTTTCAACCTGCCTTACCCCGCTGTCTACCAGGTAATATCCTACATGCTTTTTTCTGCCCTTTTCAGGACAGAGCTGCGCAAGGCGTATCGCTATTTTTGCAACTGCTTCTTCAGACAGGGCGCTGTACTTTGCTGTTTTTTCAACCACGTGCCTGTAGTGGTCTCTTGTATAGAAATCCATTTTTCCATACACTGCGTCCGGGTCTTCATTCAGTATTTTTTCAACGATGCTTTCCGTTTCCACGAACGTGCGCCAGTCGGCGCTGTTTAAAAATCGCAGGCTGCTGATGCTGTTGCTTACGGATACCTGCCTTGCCGCCTGTTTCTGGTTTTCAATGTGTACCAGTTCGGCGCCGGTTAACGACATGTCTGAAACGAATTGCTCGATCCAGCTCAGTGGCAGGCTGAGCGAGGCGCCCCTGCCCTGCAGCTTCCTGGTGAGCTCTGCAATAAATGCGCCTTCTGCCGGTGGTTTTGACCTGGCCATATCGGCAATCACAACCACCAGGTTTTTAGGATCTTTATCAAGCGTCTCCAGCATTTGGTCTGCCCAGTAATTGGCCAAATTTTTATGCAGGATGTCTAAAGCTATTTCGGTAGATAAGCGGCGGAGGTTTTCGATCAGCGCGAGCCGGAGCATAATGGGGATAGCCCACAACTCTCCTAACTGGAGCGGTGTTACCGACTGGTAAGCATTTATAAAACCAGATAAGCTCTCTGTATCTACTCTTCCGTCACTGTGTGATATCAGCTCTACCACAATATCATATACACGTGGCAGACCTTTTGAAGCGCCATTGGCAAGCTGGGGCAAACCTTTGCTGTAGCCTTTGGGTAAGTGTTTTTTGCCGGTGTTTACCTGTTCTTCAATGAGATAAAAATTATCTAAAAGCCATTCGCCCGCAGGTGCAATGCGGATACTGGATTTCACGGTTTCCGTTAACAGGCTGTATATTTCCATCAGGAGGCTTTCATTTTCTCCTAACCGTTTCAGCATCTTTTCGGAAGGCTCGGCCCTGGTTAAAATATGCTTGCCTGCCAGGCTCCTGGCATGATTTTCCATTTGCTGCATGGAAAAAAGCTCGGAACGCAGGGGAGGCTTTTCATTGGCGTATTTATGAAAAAGATTGTCCGAAAACAGGGGTGTGATAATCGTTTTTTTTAGTGCCGAAATGGCTTGAGGAAACAATTCGGAAAATACATCTTTGCTTTGCTTTTCTTTATTTTGAAATTTCATTGTAAGGTATATGTTTATTTGTCAGCCCCAACCATCTGCCTCGTTTTCCCTTATCAGCCAATAATTATGCCTCCGCTATAGCCCAATTCTGTAGTTTGCTGCGTTAACAAATGTAAGCGTGTATACTGTGCGCGTAAAAAGTAGCAAGGCACATCATCCTGGGGAAGTATGCAGAATGAATGGAATAATAATACAAAAAGCCGGATAAAAAAAATATACTTATGTAATCCGACATCATATTTGTACCCTGGTTTTAAAAATTAATAGATAACGGGCAGGTTCATTGTGGAATTTTTTCCTCACCTTTTTTTGCATATGATGGTTTGCTTAGGCGCTTCTCTTATTATGATGGTATCGGCGTTTGGTTTTGCTAACGTATTAAGGCATGAAAAAGTGATGCTTGATCAAAGGCAGCTTCAGTTCGCCACAATATATACTGTAAACATGGCGGAAATAATGAGTAGCTTACTTTTTAACAGCCATGTTGCAGGGGTACAAAATAAAATGAACAGCACAAAAAATGAAACCAGCGTTCATATTGTCTTTAATAAAATGGATGAAGCGGAATTTGCCGGTATAATCAGGGAGTTGAAGTCTCATGCGGCGGTGAAGGAAATTTCCTGGGGTGATAACAATCAAAATGAAAGCAGCAGAAAATGAAAAATAATTTCCGGTTAGTATCAGAGGAATGGAATTCACTTTCGTTCATCTTCTGCCGCAATTCAGGTTTTGTCAGAGATATTGGATATAAATTTTCTCTCAGGTGTTGGATCAGGGATTAGGAATCTTAAAACAGGATCTGGATTTGTTGCACAAAGGAACGTGAATAAGATGTGTAAAAAAATAGTGTATTATATGATTGTGGTGTAAAATTTTTTTATAAGCGACTGTAGTTTCATTACTACGATACCGGAAAATTACTAAGGAGCAGAAATAGCAACCTGGTACGCGGAGGGTAAAAACGACAGATGCTGAAAAATAAAAGCCGCTGCCACACTCCGTTTCATTAAAATATTAGCTTGCATAATGTACCTGCCTGCACAGGAAAAGTACGTATGGTGCGATTTGAGACGGAGGGTAAACCGAATTGATAGTTTCAGAAAAGAAGATATTGATGAGCAGGAATCTGATGGCTCGGGCAATGCATTTGAAACCAAATAGTATAGGTTACTCCCGGCTTTATAAAAAACAGGGTTGCTGCGCAACCATTAGCGGGCAAACTCCGTAATTATCATTAATAAAGTTTACCGCGGTTTGGAACAATTGTTATATCTGGTAAGAGGCTGTACTGCCAATGATGCGAAATGTCAGAAGGTTTTTTACGAAAAATACCTGGGTTTTGCACTGAAAACAGTATACCGTTACCTGAGCAGCTATGAGGCAGCAGCCGAGGTTACCAATGATGCTTTTGTGAAAATATTCAGGGCGTTTGGCAAATTCGAATATGCGCATGCCGCTAACGTAGAAAGTTTGCTCATGGCCTGGATGCGCAGGATAGTGATCAATACAGCCATAGATTATATACGTGTAAACCAGGCGCAAAGGAAGTACCAGCCCATTAGCGAAGAGGTATGGAATGGTCATGAGGCTGAAGTGCGGTCGGATGAGCAATTGCTGTACAAAGAGATCATTGAGCTGATAAGAAAGCTGAGCCCCTCGTACAGGGCAGTGTTCAACCTTTATGTTATTGACGGGTATTCGCACCAGGAAATTGGTAAGATGCTGGGCATTTCCGTAGGTACGTCAAAGTCGAACCTTGCCAGGGCCAGGGCTTTCCTCCAAAAATACCTTGTAAAAGATAATAAGGATAATGTGTTATGTTTTACCTGAAGAACGACGATATGGAAACGCTTTTCCGTAAAGCCGCGGAAGGCTATGAGGTGGATACCCAAAATGCATCCGACTGGGAAAGTGTGCACGCTGCTTTACATGGCAAAGCTAATGTACCGGAAACGGGTAAAAAGAAGAAAAAGCGACGCTTTATCTTCTGGTGGCTCCTGTTGTTCCCTGCCGGATGGATGGCGCATAATACCTGGGACAAAAATTTCAATAACCGTTCTATAAGCAATATAGCACCGGTTACTTACCGGCAGCAGCCCGGCCACGCTATTCCTGTTGAGGGTGCCGTTCCGGATGAAACAATTGTTTTTGCAGACGCGCAGAAAAAGAAGGGTATAGCAACTCATAAAGCTGCCGGAAAGGAAACGGGTACTATGAAAACCCAACAGCATATAACCGGTTTCAGGGATAAATTGGGAAATATGCAGGACAAAGCAGGAGAGTCATTAGGGGGTTTGTTGTATGCGCCTGCTTTGCTCCTGCAAAAAGCAGGGATCAGGGACAGGGTATTGCCGGCACTAACGGAAGAAAGATATATTATGCACAATGCTGCTACCCGGGAAAATGGCCATAAAACCCGGCCGGAATCAGCAGCAGGGGAGGAGGTAAAACCAGTGCTGCCATCGGTAAAAAACCGCTATTTCTATATACAGGCATTGGTTTCACCTGATATAAGTACGGTTAAGTTTCAAAAAACATCGGGAGTAGGGTACAGTGGCGGTTTATTATTCGGGTACCGGATCAGCAACCGGTGGCAGGTGGAAGCCGGCGCTTTATGGGAAAAAAAGCAGTATTATACCAAAGGCGAATATTTTGATAAGTCGAAACTGGGGCAATACTGGAACAATGCTGAAATTTATTCGGTTAACGGTAACTGTGGTATGATAACCCTGCCGGTGAATGTTCGCTATAATTTCAGCAGTGGCAAAAAGGCCAACTGGTTTCTCACGGGTGGCATGTCTTCATATTTAATGAACAGGGAATATTATAATTACACTTATGCATATTATGGCAACGTTCATACAAAGGGGTATACCTACAGGGAAAATTCCCGGGTCTGGCTGGCGGCAGTGAACCTGGGGGCGGGATATGAAAGAAAGATAGGAAAGTCGTTCCAGTTGCGTGCAGAACCTTATTTCAGGGTGCCTGTTTCGGGTATGGGTAAGGGTAATCTTTCACTAAACAGTGCAGGTATATTTTTAGGTATCGGGAAAAGATTCCATTAATCATAATAACAGCATAGCAGGAATGCGAAAAAAAATAATAATTTTTTTGGCAGTGGCCCTTGTATGTCTTGCCGTGGCCTGGTACTGGTATAATAAGCCACGGGAAGATATATCCGGTAAAAACACGCAACTGTTCATCAGTGCTGCGCTGTTGTATGAAGGGTACCATAGCGATGAGACAGCGGCGGATGAAAGGTTTTTAAATAAAGTAATTGAAGTTAAAGGAAGGGTGGATGATATTATTCTCAATGGTAATGACGCGGTATTAATGCTCGGTATGCAACCGGGAGGAGGTGGTATAAGCTGTTTTTTTTCACCGGCATCATCGTTAGAAATGAACCATATAAAAGAGGGGATGGAAGTGGTGGTGAAAGGAAAATGTACAGGCTTTAACATGGATGTTAACCTCACCGATTGTATCATCATTCTATAAAAATTGAAACGTATGATCCGTAGTCTTCTCTATATATGGGCGCTGATTTTTTTTATTTCGGCTTTGGGAAGCTGCTCCAAAGCATCGGAAGATGTGCTGATGCCGCAGCAGTGCGATACCGTTGGCATGAAATACAGCAGGGATATTTTACCCATTATTGCTGCCAACTGTTATTCCTGCCATGCCAATGGTATCGTTAACGGCGATGTTAGCTTAGATGGCTATGCTAACCTGAAAATACAGGCCGGTAATGGTAATCTTATAGGTGTTATTACGCATGCTAACGGTTATCCTCCAATGCCGGATAACGGAGGAAAGCTTTCTGATTGTGAGATCAATAAAATAAAAGCGTGGATAGCGGGAGGAGCGGGGCAGGAGTGAGGTATGAGATATCAGCTATCAGTGAGTAACTACTAATGATGGGATGAATACTCCTTCTTTGTACTGCTGATTGATTGCAAAGCACCAAAAGGCAAATAACAAAAACCAAATAAAATTCAACTTTAAAATCCGAAGCCGGAAGGCCGAAATCCGAAATTCGGGGAGAAGAGAAAGGTGAGAAGTGAAAGAAGGAATATCTGTTCTGTTGTTAATAGCTACTCTCCCGATAGCTGATCGCTGACGGCTTTACCAGGTGTGAGGTGTCAGGGGAAACGATTCATTTCAAAAAAATCAGTGAATGAAGAAGTTTATACTATATATCGGGTTCTGCGCACTGGTAATTCCGGCTGCATCTGCGCAGGTGTATATTACCAGAACGGGTGTTATTCAATTCTTTTCCAAAACGCCAATGGAAGATATTAAGGCAGAGAATAACCAGGTATATGCGGCTATTGATCTCTCGCAGAAAACGATGGCCTTTTCCATGCTCATGAAAAGTTTTTTGTTCAGGAAGGAACTGATGCAGGAACACTTTAATGAGAACTATGTAGAGAGCGACAGGTATCCCAAATCCCTTTTTAAGGGAACGTTTACCGGTGATGTTGATTTGCAAAAGCCGCAGATATACAACATCCGGGTACAGGGCGTAATTACATTGCATGGTGTGGAAAAGTCTATTAGTACACCGGCCACACTGGAGGTTACTGCGGATGGGCTAACGGGAACGGCGCGGTTTAATCTTTTACCGCAGGATTTTGATATTACCATTCCCGGTATTGTAAGAGACAAGATCGCCAGGCAAATTGATGTGCAGGTAAAAATTAGCTGCAAACCTGTAAACTAAACCATATGAAACGCCCACGTAAAATATTTCACATAAAGGGGAATATATATCAGGGCGTTCCCTGTTTTCCGGCCAGGCAGGCGTCCGGCCATTAAAACATTAAAAATATACGGATGAAATATTATGCATTGTTTTTCTTTTTATGTACCTGCTTTGGTAAGATAGCAATATCCCAGGATTCCAGCCTGCTGCATATGCTGGAAGATTCCATGATGACGGATAAACAGGGGGGGCGTGTTACAGCAACATTTAAGGGCACGCACATCATTAACACGCAATCTGTGGAAACCCCGGCAAAGGGTGTGCTGCTGTTTATGATCATGCACCGTTTTGGAAAAATAAATGAAGGGGCGTATGAGTTTTTTGGATTAGACAATGCCACAATGCGCATGGGGTTCGACTACGGCCTTACCGATGAGCTAACGGCTGGCATTGGACGAAGTACCTTTCAGAAAACATACGACGGGTATCTGAAAGGTAAGCTCTTGCGGCAATCAGAAGGTGCCGGGAAACGCATCCCGGTTTCTGTAACGGCGCTGGCAGGCATAGCCTATACATCGTTAAGATACAGCGACAAGCCTTATCTCAATGCAAAGTACCGTACCAGCTACACCGTACAATTGCTGGTAGCGCGAAAGCTCAGCCGCAATTTGTCGCTGCAGTTATCGCCTGCCTGGCTGCATTATAACCTGGTGCCTGCGGCAGTGGATAAAAATGATGTGTTTGCATTGGGCATGGGCGGAAGAATGAAGATCACGAAGCGCTCGAGTATAAATGTGGAATATAATTATCTGCCCGGCAACCAGGTCAATTCATTCAAAGTATACAATTCATTTTCCGCCGGATTTGATATTGAAACCGGGGGGCATGTTTTCCAGGTGCACGTAACCAACTCACAGGGCATGGTGGAGCCGCTGTTCCTCGGGCGTACTACGGGAAGCTGGGGTAAGGGGGATATTTATTTCGGATTCAATATTTCACGCTCTTTCAATTTAAGCAGGAAACATTAATATTTCATTATAAAAAGAAACATATGGATCGCAGGAATTTTATTAACGACATTGGCCAGGTAACCGTTGCCGTATGCGCGGGAAGTTTATTAGCAGCCTGTTCCAAGTCTTCCGATAATAATGCTACGCCCGGTCCTGGCGGCGGCGGAGGTGGAAACGCTTTGCTCACCGCTAATCTTACCTCGGAGCTTACTGCTGTAGGCAGCTCAAAAACCAGTGGTACTGTTATTGTTATCAGAACGGCAGCCGGCAACGTGGCTGCATCTTTTGTGGCGCTAAGCCTGGTTTGCACGCATGAGCAATGCACGGTAGATTATGTAGGCTCCAACGGATTTAAATGCCCCTGCCATGGCAGTGAATACAATGTAAGCGGAACCGTAACCATGGGCCCCGCGCCATCTTCTTTAAAAAAATACACGGTAACGGTTAATAGCAATACGCTCACGGTTAGTTAGGGTACAGGTCGTAAATTACAGTGTCTTATCCCTGAAACCTGAAACCTGTAACTTGCAACCTGCAACCTGAGACTGCCCTTCGGGGTTATGGTGCCGCTTGTTTATACAATCCAAATTCAGAGAGCGTAGGGTTTAATCTCGATGACAGGATACGCAGCCGCACTTTGCTTGCCGTTACCGGGTCAAACCGGATCAGTCGTTTATACCCCACCGTTGTACCTGTGGTAATGGTTTTCCATTCCTTGCCCTCCTGGTATTCCAGCACGAACTTTTCAATACGTTGGCCAATGGTAATATTTTCCTGCAGGAGCAGCACGTCAAAGGTTTTGCTTCCTTTAAGGTTCAGCTCAATTACGGCAGTGGTATCCTTTTTCCTTGTAGTCCAGTAGGTATCATAATCCTGGTCAAGGATATGTTTCCCGCTTTTGCCGATGTTGGTACCTGCGCCATTGGCCAGGTTAACGGCAAAGGTTTCGGAAATCATTTTCTTCCATGCCACCAGGTTAGCCATATCATTTTCGTGTATCACACCTCTTTTATCGGGAGGGATATTCAACAGTAAAACACCGTTCCTTCCTACCGAACTGTAATAGATATCTAAGAGCTTTTCAGGCGTTTTTACTTTGTCGTCTTCCCTGGCATGGTAAAACCAGCCCGGCCGTATAGATACATCTGTTTCGGCAGGATACCATACGAGTCCTTTGGCATTTATTATTTTTTCCCGGCTGCCCAGGTCATTGCCCGTCATATCGCCCTGGGGCTTAAAAACAAGATCGCGCTGTGATCCCGAAGCAATTTCCGTTTGATCTAAATTATCGGCAGGCACTACGCTCCATTCCGTTTCGCGGCCATAGCCACTCTCGGTGCCTACCCATCTTACATCCGGCCCCATAATGGCGATGGTGGCGGCGGGTTGCAGCTTGCGGATCAGTTGATACCATCGCTCAAAATCATATACCTGTTTCTTCCCGTTAGGTCCTTCGCCATTGGCGCCATCGAACCACACTTCGTCTACACGGCCGTAGCGGGTAAGCAATTCCGTAAGCTGCGCAACAAAAAAGTCATTGTAGGCATCTGTTCCGTATACGGAAGCATTCCTGTCCCAGGGTGATACATAAATACCAAAGCCAATGCCATAGGCCCGGCACGCGCCGGCTACTTCTTTTACCACATCTCCTTCACCATTTTTCCAGGGGCTGGCTGCTACAGAGTGATTCGTGGTTGCTGTAGGCCATAAACAAAACCCGTCGTGGTGCTTTGCGGTGATGATCACCTGCTTAATACCGGCGTTCTTGGCGGCGAGCACCCATTGTTTCGCGTCTAATGCCGTGGGATTGAAAAGGACGGGATCTTCGGTTCCATCACCCCATTCCTTATCGGTAAAAGTGTTTATCCCGAAGTGAAAAAAAGCGGTGAGCTCCAGTTGCTGCCAGCGCAGTTGTCGTGGTGCAGGTGTTACATTTGCCGCTTTGGCAATGATATCTTTTTCCGTGTCGCCGGGTTGTATCAGCACATAATTTTCTTTTGCTTCCTGGCCGAAAGCTATATTGCATAATAGGGTACATGCTAAAGCGATCAGTTTGTTCTTATTCATTTTGCTTCGTATAAAGTGATTTTTTGTGTCATTAAGATGGCAATTATTGTTCAGCCTGTTTGCCCTTCAGTATTTGTTTTGCATCCTCATCTTCATATTGTGCTATCAATGTATTGAGCCGGGACTTCAACTCCCGCGTAATTTTTTCATATCCCTTTTTACCATACAGGTTATGCATATCGTGCGGATCTTTTTGCAGGTCGTACAGTTCCCAGCTATCCACTCTTTTATAAAAACGGATGAGCTTATATTGTTTTGTTTGTACGCCAAAATGAGGCGATACGGCATGTTCGCCGTTTTCATAATAGTGATAATACATCGCCTCCCGGCCTTTTACTTTGTTACCGGTCAGCAAAGGCAGTATGGATTTCCCCTGCATGTCTCCGGGTATAGCCACACCGGCGGCGTCTAAGCAGGTAGACGGAATATCAAGGTTCATTACATATTCGTTCAGCTTTGTACCCGGCTTAATTACGCCGGGGTAGCGCATCATCATGGGTGTTCTGAACGACTCTTCATACATGAAGCGCTTATCAAACCAGCCATGCTCGCCCATATAAAATCCCTGGTCCGATAAATACATTACGATCGTATTATCTGTTAGCTGATGCTGATCCAGGTAATCCAGCGTACGGCCGATATTCCTGTCTAATGCAGCAGCCGTGCTCAGGTAATCTTTCATATAGCGCTGGTATTTCCATTCTGTTAGCGCCCTGCCCGACAGGTTGCGTGCTTGAAAATCTGCATAAACAGGCTGATAATAGGCATCAAATTTATCGCGTTGGGCGGCATTCATGCGGGTAATGGCGGGTTCTTTATTACCGGCAGGCAGCATTTTCAGATCATAGCCTAATATCATGGTTCTGGCTATGGTCATATCCTGCACTTTTGCCGCGGCCCTGTTATCGTAATCATCATAAAAATTTTCGGGCAAAGGAAAAGTTATAGCATCAAACATCCCCATGTCTGTTGTGTCGGGTAGCCATGTACGGTGGGTTGATTTATGCCCGATCACCAGGCAAAAGGGCTTGCTCGTATCCCGTTCGTTTAACCAGTTTTCGGTTATATCCTCCACAATATTGGCAGCATATCCTTCTATTCTTTTGGTGCTGCCGTCCATCATCAGCACATCCGGATTATAATAGCTGCCCTGCCCGGGAAATATCTGCCAGAAATCAAAACCCTGCGGCTTTGTTCCGAGGTGGTATTTGCCTATCCAGGCGGTTTGATACCCGTTAGCCTGCAGTTGTTTTACGAACAGATCCTGGCCGGCGTTGAAGTTAGAAGTTTCATTGTCTTTAAACCCGTTCTTATGACTGTACTTACCGGTAAGCAACACTGCCCTGCTAGGCCCGCAGATAGAATTGGTAACATAGGCTTTGTTGAACAGCACCCCTTCTTTGGCGATCCGGTCTATATTAGGGGTTTGCATCAGCTTACTTCCATAAGCACTGATGGTTTGGTAAGCGTGGTCATCAGAAAGAATGATGATGATGTTGGGACGGCTCTTATTTTGCTGCGCTGTTATCACCGAACAGATGGTAAAGCTGATCAGTGCGGTTAGTATGAGCTTTTTCATGATCAATTTTTAAGAAAAGGAAAATGTATGTTTTCTGTATGTTCATTTTGCATGATCTGTTGTATGCTTTGCACAATGCGAGGATTTTCCATAGCAACATTTTTTGTTTCACCGCGATCGGAATCGAGGTTGTATAATTCCAGGGGGCTGCCGGGGTCTTTCATAACGTTTAAGCGTACCCCTTTCCATTCGCCCATGCGAACAGCCTGCCTGCCGCCGTCTTCATGAAATTCCCAGTATAAAAACGGGTGCTGTTTTTGTTTGCCTTTGGATGAAAGCGTGGGCAACAGGGAAACGCCATCCGTATGAGGTGGCACAGGTGCGCCGGCTATTGCGGCAAAAGTGGGCATAAAATCCCAAAAGGCTCCTGTAAAACCGGATACTTTGGGCTTTGTAATAACAGCCGGCCAATAAGCGATCACAGGAGTGCGGATGCCGCCTTCATACAGGTCTCTTTTTATTCCCCTGAAACCGCCGCTGCTGTTAAAGAATGCGGGATCGTTACCGCCTTCGCGGTGCGGGCCATTGTCACTTGTAAAAATGATGAGGGTATTTTTTTCAAGCCCCAGCGTTTTTAATTTTTCCACTACCTGTCCCACGTAATGATCCAGCCTGGTTACCATTGCCGCATAAGCCGCATGCGGGTAAGCCTGGGGTTGATAGCCTTTACCATCCCATGATGCGGGTATAACTTGCGGCTGTTCGTTAAATTTTCTTTTATAGTAATCCAGCAGGCTGTCGTTTTGGGGTAATTGCAAAGCGGCATGCGGTAAAGTGTAAGAGAGATACAGGAAGAAAGGTTTTGTTTTATATTCATCAATAAATGCAAGGGCTTCTTTTTGTATAAGGTCTGGCGCATAGTATTGCTGGCTGGCGGGGGTGTTGGCGTAGTCAATCCTGGTGTTATTATTCCATAAGTGACCGGGGAAATAGTTGTGCGACTGGCGCTGGCAGTTGTATCCGAAGAAACGATCGAAGCCCTGTTGATTGGGGGCACCTTCAGAACCCGGGTATCCTAATCCCCATTTGCCGAAATTGCCTGTAACGTATCCTGCGTTTTTCAGCATTTCGGCCATGGTATAGGCTGTGTCGGGTAATGGCAATTGTCCTTCGGGCTGAATTTCATAATTGCCCCGAACAGGGGTATGGCCGGTATGCTGCCCCGTGAGCAGGGAAGAACGGGAAGGAGCGCATACTGATGTGCCTGCATAGAATTGTGTAAAGCGTATTCCGCCGGCAGCCAGTTGATCAATATGAGGCGTTTCAATCAGCCTTTGGCCGTAGCAACCCGGGTCGCCATAGCCCATATCATCGGCCAGGATAAAAACGATATTAGGTTTGGTTTGCGCAAAAGCGGTGAGTGATAAGAAACAATAAAGAAAAAGAACGGCTGCCTTTAGCATTATGTGTTATTTTTTTGAATTTCTGATCACTGCAAGATACAAAACCGTAAAATAAGGTCTGAAAATGACATTGCCGGCTTTAAGAATTTCCGTTAAGTGAGAGAAACGAAGAGCGTGTATATTTTCCATTCCATATTTTCGGAAGCTGCTATACCGGCAATGGCTACACGAATTTTGATTGCCCGGAAAGCAGGATATGCTTTTTCTCTTTTTCAGGAGACCAGTTCAATCCATACCGGGGCGTGATCGCTTGTTTTTTCCCAGCCTCTTACATGCCGGTCTACACCCGCGCTAACCAGGCGACTGCTAAGGTTTGGACTAAGGAGGAAATGATCAATACGCAAACCCGCATCACGTTCGTATGCGTTACGGAAATAATCCCAGAACGTATAGATCTTCTCATCCGGATAAAGTGTTCGTATTGCATCCGTCCATCCCTGCGCTGCAAGGGTTTTAAACGCTGCACGAACTTCAGGGCGGAACAGCGCGTCGTCTACCCAGCGTTCCGGCTTATACACGTCAAGCTCTGCTGGCATTACATTATAATCTCCCGTTAGTACCGTTGGCTTGCCGGATGCGAGGAGTGCGCCAGCATGAAGCGTTAAGCGTTCAAACCAGCGCAGCTTATAATCGAATTTTGGCCCGGGAGCGGGATTACCGTTCGGCAGGTAAAGACAACCCACAACAATGCCGTTGATGACTGCTTCAATATAGCGGCTATGCAGATCTTCCGGGTCGCCCGGCAGTTCACGGCATACCTCGCTGATTTCATAGTTACGCGCCAGGATGGCAACGCCGTTCCAGCTTTTTTGCCCGTGCCAGATGGCGCTATAACCCGCGGCTTGTAGGGCCTGCTCCGGAAATTTTTCTTCCGGTGCTTTTAATTCCTGCAGGCAAACAATATCCGGCGCTGTTTCATCCAGCCAGCGGAGCAATACCGGCAGGCGCCCGTTTACGCCATTTACATTGTAAGTAGCAATTTTCATTTTACATTATTCGTGTGGGATAAAGATAACTGAAAAATAAGTCAATTGTTTGCGCCCTGCTGCTGTTCATTTTCTCCCGGGACTTTGGAGACTCGTATGACTAAAGCTACGATGTGACTGATGTCCCGTAAGTCGCACAAAACATTATTTTTTGTTTCTTTTATCTAATCTTGCTTTGGTCATTCTTTCTCTTAAACCACCATCATTAATAAATGCCTTCTCTAATTAATTCTCGCCTTTGTCATTCTTTCACGTAAGCCGCCCTCTTTAATGAAGGCGGTTTCCAATTGTTTTATTTGCTGACTTAGCAGGTAATTTGCACGGGCAACATTTGTCAGTTTTATTTCTGTTTCTTTTGAGGTTGCGGATGCCATGCTTGCTTCGGCAATGTTCTGCCTGCCACTCCTGGCGGCTTGTACCATTTGGTCTATCGTTCTATCGTATTTCTGAAAAAATCTTTTGGTGAAATAAACCGTGCCAAGTCATGGGTGTTTGAATTTAAGTTGGATGCTGTTTAGGGTGACATACAACGAGCAGGGTTGGCGAAGTGCGGATCGAAGCATTCCGTCCCGACCGGCATACTGAAGTTGAATATTATTTTTCAGTTTAAGATATAATTTTTTGCCGATAGCGTTCCTTTTGCCGGAATAAAAGCTACAACAAAGAACCGGAAGTTGAAAAACGTTATTCGTTTACCTGTATTTTTGCCAACCGGCCTGGTAGCTGGCTTCTTTGTCCTCCCTTAGGTTTTAGCAAAAGGGTTTACAATTTTTCCTTTTTGAATGTCCTCCAAATTTTCGCTGAATGGGTCAAAGTACGTTTTCTTCCAACTGTCTTTTTTAAACTTAAAAGCGTATGCCAAATAATCGCCGTTGCACGGCAGCATAAAGTACTTTTCAGGGTCGGCATAAAACGTAAAATGCAATTCTAAAATATTACAACGCTACAGGCGACCCGGTAACCAACGGTACGGAAGGTAAACGTATTTATGAGCTCACTAACCACTTGGGCAATGTGATGGTAACGATAAGCGACAGGAAAATAGGTATTGATGAGGATAGCGATACGGTGATAGACTATTATACGGCGGAAGTATTAACTTCACAGGACTATTACGCATTTGGGATGTTAATGCCGGGAAGAACATACTCGAATGCAGGTGCAAAATATAAGTATGGGTTTAACGGGAAGGAGAATGATAATGAAGTGAAGGGGGAAGGTAATATTTTAGATTTTGGAGAAAGAATATATGATCCACGTTTGGGAAGGTGGTTCAGTATTGATCAAAAAATGAATAAATATCCAAATTTAAGCCCGTATAATTTTTCTGCTAATAATCCAATTGTAAATGCCGATATTGATGGCAGAGATTATATCTTAAAAATATTTTATGACGAGAATGGCAATGGACAAATCCAAATCATATATAATACGTACACAGTTTCTGATGATAATAAAAATGAGTTCGAAAATGCTATGGGGTTATGGAAGGCCTTAAATGGTACTAAGATTAAGCTTAATGATGAGCTTTTTACAGTGTCTTTCATAACTAATACAATTCAGAAATCTAATTTGGAAGAAGCTATGAAAGCTTCTGCTACTGATGAGTATTCAAATGTTTATGCAGGTAACATAAGCGATAAAGGGTTTGCTGATGATCAGACTATGATCAATGTAAATTATACATTAAAAAGTGATAATTCTGGTGCGGAAATACCTCCTATTGACTTAGGTCCAGTTGCTATGACAGCTGGTTGGAGGAATTACTTTTGGTATAAGAAAATTACGGTAAATAGAATATTAACTAAGGATGTTGCAAAAGTTATAAATCAAAAAGCAAATACTAAAACGGAGACTATTTTAGGCAATAGTCCAAAAATTATTGCTCATGAAATAGGGCACACATTACGTTTGGAGCACAATGAAGACTATACGGATGGGGCCTCAGAATTAGATAAGAATGGAAACTTAATAAGATTATCAAACTTTGATAAGAATGGTGTAATGACTAAAGATGGTAAAAGTGCACCTACAGTCACCGATTTGCTAAATGTATTAATGGAAGGCCTGACTTTTAAAAATGATATTGGTGGGAGACGTAAACTCGAAATAAGCGATGAAACACGAAAAAGAATATTCCCTAGTTGGGATGGTAAATCAACTTCTCCAAAGCCAAATATGAAAGAAGTAAAGATTACTCGTGCAAATAATTAAACTATATGATAAAATCGATTTATATATTTTGTTTATTACTGCCTTTGTTAGGATTTAATCAGACATATAAAAAAATAGACAGATACTTTCTATTAGAAATTCAAACCCCACAGGGTAACCAAATTGATTTTCTTAGATTAGCCTTAGTTCCTCTAAAACCCAATACAGATAAAAGCGTATTTATCAAGAAATTGAGAAAAATGAAACATTTAAATCTTAACAGGTTTAGTGACTATTCTAAGATTTATAATTTTTTGCCGGTTTATCATGATTCGTATTTACGATACTCAAAAGATACATCTGATTATGATAGCTACTTTTTTAAAGATACTTCAAGAGTAGCAAACTTTTTGCAACAATATTTAGCTCATCTCTCGAATGGCACGGTTGATAATTTTACTAATGAAACCGTTATTTTAAGGATCGACAATATTTTAGTAAAACTATTTGAAGTCAAAGGGAACATTTGGGTTGTAAATTTTGATACTGGAGTTAATCTCCTATCTGCAAATAGGAAAATAAGAGATAACTACATTGCCAGTAATAGTGAGTTGCTGGGGTCAGATACAATGAGGAAAAATGAAAAATTTATTTTGAATGATGTTTTTTTGCCTTGTAAAAAGGGCTTTGTACTAACTGGTGGGGAGTTTTCAATCGAGAATATTAATTATATCGAAAAGCAAAAGAATAGTCTACGAATTGATACTTGCACTTTATCAAAAAAATCTGTTTTGATAAAGGAGATAAACAACAAATAGATTGAATATGCCTAAGGCCCTGCTATTTTGCTATTAGCGATAGTCTATTGTCAAGGACCCTTTGGTTTCTCTTGCAGTCATTGTTGGTGTTCGTGGGAGGAAAAGGTGAGTTGGAATCACCAACAACAGGAGTTTGAGAAGGTACGGTACTGGCGCAAGTCTGTAGCAGTGTTATTGTGAATAGCCGACCTGATGGTTGAGTGTTACTTGTTTATAATGGGGACGTTGTGTGCATGTTATACTGAATTTGTAAATTGAAATATTCGGCTATTTGCAGAGTCTGCTCATGCTCCGCATTCGCGATGCAGATAACTCTTCGGTATACATAAAATTATATCCATACTAATTCAAATCAAAATTATTAAAAACGTTTCGCAAACACTTTAAACCCGATCAAAATGAAAAAACAAACTTTATCTCTATCATTTTTGTTACTAACGTCAATTGCTTTTGCGCAAATTAATTTAACTCCCGGCTATATAACTATCGGTGGAGTGCCGGCCCAAACCAATTATGGTACAACTGTACAAGGAAGCTTGTATGTAACACACAATACCAATGCTTCCAAATTTTTCCAGTTTGATATATGGAATGGCAGGATAGCCACCACGGCAAACTGGTGTGTTTTTTACAACACGCAAACAAGCACTTTTAACGACCTGGCAGTTGGCGCCGTTTTTAATTACTCCGACAGCCGCGCCAAAACAAATATTACGCCTGTAAAGTATGGCTTGTCAACCCTTAGCAAATTAAAGCCGGTAAACTACCAACTTCTTAAAGACCCCTCTGGCAGGGTTAACCACCAGGAGCTGGGACTGCTTGCACAGGATGTAGAACTGCTGATACCGGAGTTGGTGCGAACTGACAATGAGGGTAAGAAATTATTAAACTACACAGGACTTATACCCGTTCTGATAAAAGCGATACAGGAGCTGCAAACAGAAGTTGCTGAATTAAAAGCTTCGTTCAGCGCCAGGGTTTCATAGCTGGCCACAATGGCTCCTGATGAAAACCCCTGCGCGACTTAAATATTATATTGGTTACTGGTCGCTGAACCCGCAAAAGCGGATCAACTTCATTGCCAGTGTAGCGTACAAATTCTAACGTATATGAGTTATGGATACCAGGTGTATATTAACCCAGTGAACTCTGATCCCGGGGATCCGTGCTGATCAGGTCATCGGATCCAAAGGAAAAACCAGCCATTCGGTTTAATTATCTTTCTACAGATCAGGATCGGAAGGAATGGGTGGAGGTCATCCGCTATTGAAGATCATGATTGAGAATAAAGTTATCACGCATAAAAAAGCCCGCCTATGCTAAGCTTTGGCGGGCAAAGGCGTAGAGAAAGGGATTACTTGCTATGATCCCCGGCGCTTGCGGAGAGACAGGGATTCGAACCCTGGGTACCCTTGCGAGTACAACGGTTTTCGAGACCGTCCCATTCAACCACTCTGGCATCTCTCCTTTAATGAACAGCGCAAATGTATTTATTTCTGTTTAAAATCAGTGTATTCCCGCTACTGTCAGGTTATTGTCTTTAAATACCACAAATGTTCCATCGCCTTTTTTCAATTGCACATTGTTCAGCCGGAATTGTTTTTCCGGGAAAGCTGTTTCCCTTAGCTCAATATCTACATCATCTTCTTCAATGGTTAACTGCGTGTAAATAAAAAGGGCAATATCCTGGCGTACCCCTCTTGGCGTATATTCCTTTTCATAAAGCAGGGACTGATCCTGCGATGAAAATATTTTCAGCGCCACCGGGCTTCTCTTTTTCACCACCGGAGTCAGCGCCTGCATGTGTTTTGCCGCGGAGCTACCCTGTTCATATTCCTGCGGAGTGGAAATATATTTGAAGTTTACGATCAGTGTTTTTTCTTCGGGGTTAAAAAAACGGACTACCGTGCTGCTTAGCGGGATCATGCATGCAAAAAAAACAGTAAGGATCAGCACCGAAAGAACAGGGTGGCTTTTTTCATGATCTGCAATGATCAGCTTATCCTGTTTTTTACCGTTCTCATTCCTTTCGTCAGAAAACGCAAGAAGCTTTTCCTTACTGTATTGGGTTAGTGTAAACAACTTCAGCTTAGACGCGTCATATTTTTTTGAAAACGTGGGAGCCCTTTTCCGCAGGAACCGCTTTATGGTCCATGTTTTTCCCAGGCGGTAATAACAGTCTTCACAGCTCAGGAGCGCAACCTTCCGGCTATTGTTTTCCAGTATCTGCTGCACATCCTTTGGCATTACGCTCCCCGTGCAGGGAACCTTATAATGCACAATATTCAGCTCGGGGGGTAGTTCGGGTTCCGGGAAGTAGCTGCAACTGAAAAGGGTAATATCGGCTTTGTTCTGCGGGTGCAATGCAAGCTCCGGAAACTGCGGATGACTGATGGCGTGTTCGGCGCAGGAACCAATGCAGATACCGCAGCCCACACATTTGTCGGGTGAGAGTATCGCTTTCCTTTCCCCGTTCGTAATAAGCATGTCAATGGCTTCGTAAGGGCAATCATAGGAGCAAAGGTTACAGGCGTCGCATTGATCAAGGTCGATATGAACGGGCGGCCTGTTTTTTCGTTTGAAAATATAAGGTATAATGCACAGCAGCAACCCCGAACCTGTTAAGATGATCCAGTTTTGATTAACGCTGAACAGCTTCATGAGGTAATAGCCGAAATAATAATACCAGTCGAAAGTAGTATGTATCGGCAGGTTGGATGCCTGTGCGGGCGGATCGCTTTTTACAGGAAATAAAAACGATATAATGCTCAAAGCGATAACGGAATAAAGGATCAGTTTTTTGGGAGGGAATATCTTTGGCTTTGATATCCGGAGCACATGTATCCATATAATGATAACCGTTATCAGCGAAAAAGCAATATGCCCGAACAGCGCCACTTTAAAAAAGCCGCCCACGGTGCTCAGGTCATTCAATAAAAAAGCGCCGGCTATAGACGGGTCAAAAATGGGCAGGCCGGAGAACAGCCTGGCGGTAAGGTAGCCCGTAAGCTTGGCTTTCTGATCCCACACCAATATATAACCGGTTACCCCGATGAGGATAACGATGAGGAATGAAATAATGCCGCTGATCCAGGAAACCAATCGTTTAAACTTCGACGTTATTAAAGTGTGCAGCAGGTGCAGCAGTATAAAAATAACCAGCAGGTCCGACGAGTACCGGTGAATGCTTCTCATCCACCCGTTAAAAATATTGGCCGACATGGCTTCTACCGAATCCCAGGCATGACGCGGGTTGATGTTGTAAAAAATAAAAATATAAATACCGGAAATGCAGGCAATAACAAAAAGCAGAATAGCAATGCTCCCCAGGTGATAGAGAGGGTTTAAGCCGGTGGAGTATACCTTTCCAAGCCGGGAAGATATTTTTTGGAATAGCTGGTGTCCGTGGGTACGCTCTTTAATGACATTACAGGTATCGGTTTGTTTATCCATGCTGGTCTTTTGTTACAATAAAGGATCTTATAAAAAGTATGCTTATAAGGCTGATCATCAGCAAACCGGCCGACGTGGATATAATAAACCGCCAGTCTATTGTATAGGTTTTTAAAACGGGGTCGTACCCGAAGCAGCGCAGGTAAAAGCCTTTAATGATGCCCGGCCTTGTTTTTTCGGCCATGGCTTCCATTACGGCAAGCTTTATATCTTTTTTGGAAGGATTTATGCCGTAGATGTATCTTGATATCTTTCCTCCCGGCGTTAGCACAATAAGAACAGAAGGATGGTTGAATTCCTTTGTTGCTGGATCATAGTCATATTGGTAGTCAATGGATGACATGAACTGTTGTATGTTTTCCGCGGATGCGGAAATGGTTTTCCAGTTTATGCCGTCCATCTTCCACCTGTTTTCATAAGCTGCCAGGTTCATTGGTTTGTCGCTGCTGTCGAAAGAAAAACTAACCATTGTAAAATCTTTTCCCAAACTGCCCAGTCCGGTAATTGCCGTTTGAACGCCATTGCTGATTACGCCGCACAGCGAATGGCACCTGGTATACACAGGCGAAATAATAAGCGGCTTTTTACCCAGCAGGGTAAACAGTTCGAAGCTATTGCCGGCAGCATCGAACACCTCAATATTCACCGCTTTTTGCGCGAGGAATTTTTTTTCATTGGGGAAATTGAACCCGCTTAATAAAAGCCATACCGGTAATATCCATAAATGCGCGTATTTCATATCAGCCAGGTTAATAATACCGGGGCCCGGCCCCGGTATGAATTTCTAAACATCAGGGTTTTTCTTCGGGTATTGCATTTAGTTCACGTTCCATGTTGCGGCAAGCCATTTCCAGTTCAGGAAAAAGAGCGCCAGGAAAACCAGTAAAAATATAATGGTAAGCACAAGTGTGCCGGGTGCTTCAAATCCTTTATGCGCTTTGGCTTGCGGCGCCAGGGGCGAAATGGCGAGCTGCATATCCTCCGGCCCGTTTACCTTCGGCCCAAAGAAAACGGAGATCACCACGATCAGTATCCATACCAGGGTAGACAGGAATGCCAGCGTGCCGCCCAGCATCATCAGCGCCCAGAAAAAATCTACCGCCGGGTTAAAATTGTAGGTAAAAGGTCCCCCCGAGAAAGTGGAATCCCAGTGCCGCCGCGGAACACCCATTTGCCCGAGCACGATCATGGATATAGACAGCAGGGCTATTCCCACAAAAAACATCCAGGGTTGCCATTTGGCCCATCCGAAGCCAACGATCTTTCTGCGGAAGATCAGCGGAATCAAATAATAGGTAATGCCCATAAAGGTGAGGGTGGTGCCTATTACCACGGTTCCTTTAAAATGGCCGGGAATGGCTATTGTATTGTGTACTATAATATTGGTTTGTTCCATCCCAAATATCACTCCTGTGGTGCCGCCAATAAATCCAAAGCCGATTATGGCCAGAATAATGGATGAGAAAGCAGGATTGCCCCAGGGCGCTTTCGACAGCCATTGGAACAAGCCCTTATTGTATCCCCACCTGCGCTGTGCCGATTCAAATGAAGAGGGCACCGCAAAAGCATGTATCATGGAAGCCAGCACAGCCAGGTACATGGCATAGCTGGTATTCCATACTTTCCATGCGCTGCTTACGCCGGGGTCGGTTAGCAGGTGATGGGCAGATGCCAGGCAAATGAAAAGGATATAAAGCACAAAGGCTGTTCGCGATACCCTTTCATTAATAGAAGTGCCGCCAACAGCTAAAAAAGATACCATGTACCAGATGGATACCATTGCCGCCACATTTATTTGCTGTGAGGAATGCCCCAGTCCCCACCAGATGAGCTTGTACATTGCCGGGTCAATATTGCTTATCAGCCCCAGCGACCATAAAAAAGTAGGGATATAGATAAGCGCCCCGGAGGCTAATGTAATAACCGCAATAATAGCTGCCGTTGTTAAACCGTAGGTAAAAAGCGGCATGGTATCGCCGTATGCTTTTTCCCTCCTGGCGATCATAAGGTTGCCAAAGAATAATATAACGGCCAGCAATGCGCCTACCGCAAAAAGTATAATACCTAAGTAATACAGGGGGTGCGCTTTGAGCGGGGTATAGGAAGTGAGCATTACATCCGCTTTCCCCATCAAAATAATGATGTTGGACAGCACCAGCCCTGCCACCATCAGCGCAAAAGCTATCCAGCCCAGCCGGGGAGCGCAAAACCGGGTATTGAGCACTACGGTTGAGCCAAAATATAAGCCGGCGATCTCAAAAAAAATGATCCAGAAAATAAGCGCGTTCAGTCCGTGAAAGGTTACCAGCCGGTAATACCATTCGGCGCCCAGCAGGTGCACCGGCTGGTACCGGGTAAAAACCAGCAATATGGCGGCGGTTACGGCGAGCAATAAGGAAATAACCGCGAATACCGCGTTGTAACGGATGAGCTTTTCCGATTGCAGGTCTACTTTAAACCCTGTTATATCGCAAGTACGAAACATGGTATCAGGTTTTAGGGTTAGTTTTTTAATGTTTTGATGTAGGCGATCAGTTGTTCAATTTCTTCATCTGTTACCGGAAACACCGGCATAGGTGTGTTCTCGAAGCCAACTGTTATTTTCTGTTGCGGGTTTTTAATGGATTCCCTTATGTAGGCTTCATCTACCACAACACTGGTTTTCTTACCGTTCTCTATTACTTCCTCCTCTTTGCCGAACAAGCCGTTCCATGCCGGGGCGATCTGGCTGCTGCCGTCTGTTTTATGGCAGGCGCCGCACCCTTTCAGCGTATATACCTGCTCGCCCAGTAAAGCCATTTCCGTTTCCGTCAGCGGTTCGTTCTTTTTTTCAGGTAACGGATCAGGCGCTTTTTTGAAATTTTCGTAGCCGTATAGTTTCAGGTCTTCTTCGTTCCCGATCACTACGATCTTACCGATCATGGTATGATGCCCTATACCGCAGAACTCATTGCAGATCACCTTGTATTCCCCGGCTTCGGTAGGCTTAAATTCGAGCACATAATCGTATTGCGGGTATACCTGGAAATTCATGTTCACCGGTTGTATGGAAAACCCGTGCACCACATCCTTGGATGAGATGTGCATCTTGTACGACTGGTCTTTTTGCAGGATCATCACCGGGCTCCATCTCCACATTTCACTCATCACAAAAACATCGCTGTTGGGCTGTGGACGCACCACGGGGATGCCATTATCCACGCCGATCATATTTTGTTTGGTATAAGCTTCACTAAGCTTAGAAAACTCCGCCGTGCTTGTACGGTAAGTAATGTTGGAAGGGTTCTGCTTTCCGTATACATGCCACATGATCATCCATACAAAAAGCATGATGCAAAGCACAAGGGCGATGACCATCCACATTTTTTCATCTTTGGATACTTTTTTGTCGTACCATCCTTCTGCCGGACTGAATAAACTCATACGTATGGTTTTGGGTGAAGAATTTATTTGATCAGGGCATCTTTAATGGCTTCCGGAATAGCCGGGAGGTTAGAAAGCTCCATTACGCCCCATAGCAGGTAAAAGATGGCATAGATGGTTACGCCTAAGAAAAGCAGTAGCATAAAATCGTCCATGATCATTCTCGAAAATGGAACCTTTTCTTTTTCCTGTTGCTGATTGTTTTCCATGTTGAAATGTTTTAACAGTGAATAACAACTGTTTGCAGTTATAAAGCTAACAGGGATGCGATAGCGGAAACAGCCTGAAGGCAGATTAATGTGCCGGTAATTACGTTTTCGTATTTTTTTTGAAACAAATAGTATTATTTTCCTTCACCGGGTAGTGAATGATTCCCCTACTGGTGGGTGTCTTCACCCACCAGCATACATTTTACCTATATTTGTGAGCATACTTCTCTAACAAAGATTGCCTATGAACATACAGCACAAAAGGCAAAGCCAAATGGAATTGCAGGATGTTTATTTTTCATAATAACCCTATAGTTGAAAAATGGGCTTTATGCAGCCTGCCTGAAGATTACAGGTGGAGTAGTGCGATGTTCTATTTAAAAGGTATTGATGAATTTTGTTTCTTGACACATTATAAGGAGTGAATGTTTCGGTGTGTGAAGACACACACCGATTGGGAAAAAGTAAGCATTTCCCCTCCTGGCGTGAGTCTTCACACACCAATAGGAAGGCAATACAGTCGTACTGCGTTATGATATCGTTGATCAATAATATTTACTTTTTGTGATATCCCTTTTATAAGGATAAATACTCAACAATACTAAATAATTCTCTTCTATTATAAAGAAGAGCACATTCTTCTTATCCAGCCCGATCATTTGAATATTGGGTTGAGAAGTAAATCTTGGTACATAGAGCGCCTGAGCGATGCGTTCCAGCTTTTTAAATGTTCTTGTTATAAATTTTTCTGCTGAATGCTCAGACCAATTTTGTTTTAAATAATTAATAATTGAATGGAAATCATTATCGGCTTCTGCAGTCCAGACTATTTGGTAAGCCATTGCTGCACTTTTTGTTTCATCTCCTCATGTGTAATATAGTTGCCGCTTTTATAGTCTTCAAGAGCCTTATTTATTTTTTGTTGCAGTTTAGCCGGAAGGTTTTTGACGTTTACATTTTCCAATGTTGTCTCGGGGTGAAGGATGTCGTATACCTCATCGATTAAAGTGCTGTCATTTGTTTGTCTGATCAATTCCAGCACTTCAGTCTTTTTATCACTGATATTCATATCCCAAAAATTTCATTAAAATTAATAAAATTTCCGGGAGTTTAGTAGTGAAAAAATTAGAGACAAATTTCTCCTTGCTGTGGCTTATGTCGCCACTATAGTGATGGTATGCTGCAATAGTAATGTCTTACTTTCCATCCCCAGGTAATGAACATTGGTTGGAGATGCTCCGCAGCATGCCGGTATGGAGATAGCTGAATTTCTTGGCTGCGCATTTGATCAGCTTTTCCTTTTCAAAGTCCTTTAATATTTTTGAAACCTGTTCTTTGGTAGTGCCTGCCAGGTCGGCTATATCCTGCCGGCAGAAGCTAATGCGAAAGCTTTGTTTCTTTTCTTCATACTGGTACGCTTCCGCGAGCAGCAAAAGCGCTTCCGCTACTTTTTCCCGTACGGTTTTGTGCGCCAGGTTAACGGCCTTTTTTTCCACCAGTTGCAGTTCATTCAGGAACTGGTTAATGATCTGTTGCTTAAGCACCGGGCTTTTATCAGCAATTTCATCAAACAGGTCATACGGTATATAGCAATACAACACATCAGATACTGCAATTGCAGAGCTGGTATGGCAGCGGTGACCGGCATTTGCCCTGTGGCCAAAAACGGCGCCCCTGCCGGCAATTTGCAGGATCAGCGGCCGGCCCTGCTTTCCGTTCAGCTCTACTTTAAGAAATCCTTTTTTAATAAAGCAAACGCCCAGGACAGGGTCACCTTCCGAAAAAAGCCTTTCTCCTTTTTGAAGCGATTTGGATAGCTTATAGGTACTGATGGCGGTAAGCGTATGCGTATCGCAACTATTGAGGATAGAGCAGTTCCTGACCTTGCAGGTAATGCAATCGTACCGGGTTATTGCCATATCGGGTCATTATTTAGCATGTTCCATAACAATGCCGGCGGCTTTATTTCATTTCCTTCTCACCAGTAAAAGCAATCGTAAAATCCGTCTTTCTGCCTGCCTGTTTTATGATCTTGCTTAACCGGCCACCTGATCTTTATTTGCTTTTTGCTTTGCTGCATCCGGCACGGGCTATATTCCAATCTCCTTTATCCTTATTTTTGTGCTCTTTTTTACAACAGAAGTTTTATTCATGCTTAAAAAAGTATTGGTCATTAAGTTAGGCACGGCCGTAATTACCGATGGGGAAGGAAGGATTGATCAGTCTGTTATAAAAAACATAGCTGCACAAATTGCCATCCTTGGTAAAACATATAATATCGTGCTGGTATCCAGCGGGGCAGTAGGCAGCGGTAAATCTTTTTTTAAAAAATACAAGGGCACATTAACAGAAAGAAAAGCAGCAGCAGCGGTGGGTAATCCCATGCTCATTCAATTGTATCATCAATATTTTTCGGCGCATGGTATAACGGTGGCGCAGGCCCTGTGCGAAAGGCATCATTTCTCCAACCGGAAACAATTTCTGCAACTGAAAGAAACCTTTGGTGAATTCTGGCAGAACGATATTTTACCGGTAGTAAACGAAAACGACCTGGTAAGCAATATCGAGCTCAAGTTTTCCGATAATGATGAGCTGGCCACATTGATCGCCATTGGCTTTGATGCCGATACGCTGATCCTGTGCACCTCGGCAGGGGGGTTGATGGATGCTGAAAAAAACATCATACCCACCGTACAAAAAATTGATGCTGCCATACTCGGCTATGTAACCAAAACAAAGTCCAGCCTGGGATTGGGCGGTATGCTCTCCAAGCTCACCTCCACCAGGCTGGCCGCTTCGCTTGGAATAAGCGTGATCATCTGTGGTTTAAGCGGGAAGGATACCTTAATTTCGGCGCTGCAGGGCAAAAGCGGCACCACCTTTACTGCGCAGGCCTCCAACCTCAAAGCCCGCCAGAAATGGTTGGCCAGCGGGTCTATCACCATCGGCGGTGTGTATATAGACAAAGGTGCGGAAAAAGCGCTGCACGCCCGGAAGAGCCTGCTCACGGTAGGCATTAAAAAAGTAAAAGGTAGTTTTGTTGCAGGAGAGGTCATTCAGCTTATTGATGAAGAGGAAACCATTGTAGGCGTGGCCAAAGCAAAGCTCAGCGGAACCGAGATCAGCAAACAAATTGCACATAAAAATATTATAGCGGCACATGCCGATGACATTGTGATTTTTTAATAAAAGAAGATGCGTACTACCATTGCACAAATAAAGAAAGCCTACGAAGCGGCTCCCCAACTAAGGGCAATGAACGATAAGCAGTTGAAGAAAGTTTTGCTGATGCTGGCGGATGAACTTGAAAAGCAGCAAAAATCCATATTGAAAGCAAACCATGCTGATGTGGCAAAGCAGGATGCTGCCAATCCGCGTACGGATCGTTTACGATTAGATGAAAAAAGAATTAAAAGTATCGCACAAAGTATCCGTAAGGTGAGCCGCCTGCCCAACCCATCGGGAAGGGTTTTGGAGAAACGTAAGCTGAAGAATGGCTTATTGCTCGAAAAAATAGCGGTTCCCCTGGGAGTGGTGGGAGCCGTATATGAATCAAGACCCAATGTTACTTTTGATATTGCCGCTTTATGCATTCGCAGTGGCAATGCCTGTGTGCTCAAAGGTAGCGGGGAGGCGGAAAATTCCAACCGCGCAGCCGTACGCATTATACAGCAGGTGCTTAAAAAGAACGGGTTGCCCGGGGCTGTGGTTACTTTACTGCCATCGGAAAGGGAAACCGTGCAGGAATTATTTACCGCCACACAATATGTGGATGTGCTGATCCCGCGCGGTTCGGATGGGCTTATCCGTTATGTGCGTCAGAACAGCCTGGTGCCGGTTATAGAAACGGGAGCGGGCGTATGCCATGTGTATGTGGAAAAGAAAGCCGATATCAGTAAAGCCGTTAAGATCACGGTAAATGCAAAAGTATCCCGCCCGTCGGTATGTAATGCTATGGACGCGCTGCTGGTAGACCAGTCTGTTGCCCCGGCTTTTTTACAAAAATTGCAGCCGGAACTGGAACAGTTTAAAGTGGAGATTTTTGCCGATCCCGCTGCTTACAAACTCTTAAAAGGATATCCTTATTTGCGGAAAGCGCAGCCTGCAGATTTTGGAAGAGAGTTCCTTGATCTGAAATGCGCTGTTAAGGTGGTGAAGGATTCGGCTGAAGCCGTTAGCCATATCCGCAAGTATTCTACCAAACATTCCGAAGCGATCGTAACAGAAGATAAAAAGCAGGCGGAATATTTTTTACATGAAGTAGATGCCGCGGCCGTGTACCATAATGCCTCCACGCGGTTTACCGATGGGGAAGAATTTGGTTTGGGCGCCGAAATCGGCATCTCTACGCAAAAGCTCCATGCCCGCGGACCCTTTGCGCTGGAAAAATTAGTAACGGAGAAATGGGTTATACGGGGTAATGGGCAGGTGAGATGATCGGGTAATTTGAAAATGTGAAAGTGTGTATATTGGCTCACCACAAAATTAAAATCTAACCAATATGTCATCCATACAGCCACTTGTAGGAATTATTATGGGCAGCGACAGCGACCTTGCTGTAATGCAGGACGCCGCCGCCATTTTAAAAGATTTTGCCATACCATTTGAGCTTACCGTGGTATCGGCGCACCGCACACCGCTGCGTATGGTGGAGTATGCCTCCAAAGCAAAAGAAAGAGGGTTAAAGGTTATTATTGCAGGCGCCGGCGGGGCAGCACATTTGCCCGGCATGGTAGCCTCGCTTACTACATTGCCTGTTATCGGCGTTCCCGTTAAATCTTCCAACTCTATTGATGGCTGGGATTCCATTTTATCTATTTTGCAAATGCCCAACGGCATACCGGTAGCTACCGTGGCCCTGAATGCTTCCAAAAATGCCGGTATACTGGCGGCTACTATAATCGGCGCCTTTGATAAGGCTGTTAGTGAAAGCCTTGCCACCTATAAAAAAAACCTGGCGGATGAAGTGCTTAAAAAAGCGGGAAAGCTAAAAGACGGTGGCTGGAGCAATGATTTTGATCATTGATGCCGGGTATGAATAACTAACTTTTTCAAATTGCCAGTAGCTTCCTCCTGGCATCTTCCGGAACGGAGGTTATTTTTTTGGTAGTATAATCAAAGCAAACCATGCCCGTTTTGGCAGCGGCAACGGTAATATCCTTTCCGTTCCTGGTTGTGTTCAGCTTGTAAAGTATATCAAAGCTCACCCGCTCAAACGCGGTAGCCGTAACGGCAATGTGTACCGCATCCCCGTAAAACAGTTCCTTTTTAAACTCAATGGCTACATCACTCATAATAAGTCCAACCCCTGCGAAATTTGTTTCATCATAGCCCTGCTGCTGTAAAAACTGCATCCGGGCTTCATGGATAATAGAAAGCATGCTATCATTGCCGGCATGTCCGCCGTAATTAATGTCGGTAATACGAATGGGGATTGTTGTATGAAAAGAAAAGTGTTCCGGCAGTTCAAGCTTTATCCTGGGCATGTTTTGTTTTTTGACAAAGATAATCCGGCAACGTGATGGAGCATTATTTGTTGTTGTGCTGCTGTAACAGTTTCATCAGCTCGGAAATATCCATAAAGTTTTCTGCGGAAGGAATAAAAGTGGAATGACCTACTTCTTCTTTCCATGCCTTGAACTGATTTCTCCAGTACTGGCTTTCCCTGAGAATAACATCCAGCAGCTCCTCTTTTCCACTGCCGTTGAGGTATTGAATGGTATTTCTGAATTTGGAAGAAACCCTTACCGATTGCCCGTTGGGACCCGTCATTAAAAAATAGCTGTTGGGTAAATCCATCAAACGTACATCTTCTTTTACCTCACCTTTTAAATTGCGGATCCTTTTGGCGGCAGCATGATCTAGGTCATAGCGGTCGGTAATGGCCGTATTGTCGTATGGTATGGATGAAACAGGAGGTGCATTAAAAGTGGCTGCTTCCCTGTAAAAATCATTTAAGGGGGTATGGGGCTGTGTTTTGTTTTTGCGGGTGGTGGTCTGCGAAGCGATCATTGGCTTGTTGCTTTCCGGAGCGGTAATACCAGCATCTTCTGTACTGCCGGCAACAGAAGGAATATCCGGCTGCTCGCCGGTTTTGTTGGCGGGTAATGTTTTTTGGCCGGTAGTTTTGCTTTGATCGCTGCCTGCTATAAAATAATTAGCCGCAAAAAAACAAATGCCGATAAGTGCCGCCGCGGCAGCAATCCGAAGTCCTTTTTTTATACCAAAGCTTTTGGGAGCGGCAAGGTGAGGGGTATCGAGGGTATGCCGGATCAGTTCCCAGCTATTTTCCGGGGGGGTAATTTCCACATCGTATAACCTGTTCCTGAATACCAAAAGTTCGTTATCAAGATCATGCACTACCCGCTCCCACACGTGAACGGGTGGATTAACTTCATGATTATATAATTCATTTGTCCATTTCATGATCAGAGTTAAGGATGCGGATTATGATAGTGTTCTTTTTGTTTTAATCATATTTTGCAGTACGCCCTTTGCTCTGGCCAACTGCGATTTACTGGTTCCTTCACTGATGCCAACGATTTCCGCGATTTCCTTGTGCGAATAGCCTTCCACTACATATAAGTTAAACACTGTTCTGTAGCCTGGCGACAGTTCCTGGATCATCTTCATCAGGTCTTTCATGCTTAAACTGTCAAGAGCCGATAGTTCCTTAGTTTCAAGCAGGTTTTCATGGTTTTCGGTAACGGGGTAAAGATTCACCTGCCTGCGATAATGCTCAATTGCCGTATTCACAAATATCCTTCTTATCCAGCCTTCAAATGAGCCATCACCCCGGTACATATGCAGGTTTTTGAAAATTTTCACAAATCCATCCTGTAAAATATCCTGGGCATCTTCGGCTTTACCCGCATAACGAAGACAAACTGCATACATTTTAGGAGAAAACCGCTGGTATAAATATTCCTGCATACGGCGATCTCCATCTATACAACCTCTTATTAAGTCGCTTTCACTGATGGTATGGTTGCTTGGTAAAGACATTTAATCAACAAAGATCAATTTTCTTCTTTTCGTTTTAACGGTAAGGCGATAGTACGATTATATTTTTATTAAAAACTGAACTAATTGTTCCATAGCCTTCCCCCGGTGACTGTATTGATTCTTTTCAGCCAGGCTCATTTCGGCAAATGTACGATTGCTGTGGAGGGGTATAAATACCGGATCATATCCAAATCCCTTTTCTCCGCGGGGTTCTTCGGCAATATATCCCTCGCAGATCCCTTCAAACCGGTGCTCCCTGCCTTCCAGCATTAAAGAGATCACCGTTCTGAACCGGGCTGTTCTGTCTGCTTTACCTCTTAGCCTGTTCAGTAGTTTTTCTATATTAGCAGCAAAATCTCTTTCCTCTCCGGCGTACCTTGCGCTTTTAACACCCGGCTCACCATTCAGCGCGTTGGTTTCCAGTCCGGTATCTTCCCCGAAGCAGCTTATTCCGGTTAAGTTATAAATGGTGGTTGCTTTTTCTTTTGCATTTTCCTCCAGGGTATCAAAAGGTTCAGGGATATCAATATCAATACCTGCCTCTGCAAGGGTTATGATATTAAACCGTCCTTTTAATACGGAACGGATCTCTTCTGTTTTATGCTGGTTATTGGTAGCGAAAATAAGCTTTTGCATAAGGTTGTATTACAGTTGGAAAACCGATTTTAAGCTTGCCCATAACTTAGCTTTAAGCGGCTTGTTTGCTTCAATGCTGTCTAAAGGAGGAGCGCATATGTAAGTTGTATTGTTGAACGGCTGCACCTGGAAATGAGGAAAATGAAGGGGTAATCCTATATCCTGTGGCGATACGCCAAAAAGAAGCACAGTTTGTGGCTTGGTAGCAGCATTAAGGCTTAGGTAATGATTATTAGTGGATTGATGTATGTTAATGATGGCCACATCTGCCACGTTCAGCCTGCAGGCAGTAAGAACCCCGGTTAAGAAGATAAAAGATTTGTCGCTGAGGAATGGAGCATCATTTGCATTAACCACTATAGTGATGTGTTTTTGGTTGGAGCCCAGGAATTTTATGTGGGCTTCGGGTGCAGCCTCATTGCCTGCTGCATCTGGCATACAAATGATCGGCGCCGTATACAGGCTTGCTATCACGTTTTCGGGTAATATGATATTTTTAAGACTCATTTAATTTATAAGTGGCTTCCCTGCCATCGGGTTTTTTCGTTTCTTTGCAACAAAAATAGTGTTTTATGATTGCCGCGATGGATATTCAGGTTACAAAAACGGAAAGAAGCAAGTTGCAGGATATTGACCTGGAAAACCTGCCTTTTGGAAAATATTTTACAGATCATATGCTGGAAGCAGAATATGAAAACGGGAAGTGGACGAATGTGGAGATCAAACCCTACCAGCCTTTATTGTTAGAACCCTCATTGGCGGCCCTGCATTACGGGCAGGCTATTTTTGAAGGCATTAAGGCTTATAAAGATGAGCAGGGCAACGCTTTTGTATTCAGACCATACGACAATTTCAGGCGGTTTAATATCTCGGCCGCAAGGATGAATATGCCCGAAGTGCCGCAAGAGCTGTTTATTGACGGGATGCGCCGCCTTATTGCCATAGATAAAAACTGGATCCCTGCTAAAAAGGATCACTCCCTGTATATCAGGCCCTTTATGTTTTCTACCGATGCCATGCTGGGGGTGCGCCCTTCCCAAACGTATAAGTTCCTGATCATTTTAAGTCCTACCGGGCCGTATTTTCCCAAGCCAATGAACATACTGGTGGAAGAAAGGTATACCCGTGCGGCGCCCGGGGGTGTTGGTTTTGCAAAAAATGCCGGAAACTATGGCGGCAGCCTGATTGCTGCTACAGAGGCGCAGAAGCTGGGTTACGACCAGGTATTATGGACAGATGCTTCCGAACATAAATGGCTGCAGGAAGTAGGGATGATGAATGTTTTTTTTGTTATTGACCATACTGCCATAACGCCTTCTTTAGAAGAAGAAACGATATTGGATGGTGTAACGCGCAAAAGTGTAATTACTATTTTAAAAGAAATGAATATACCGGTGGAAGAGCGGCGTATTAATATCGACGAGGTAATTAAAGCACATAAGGAGGGAAGGCTGCAGGAAGCATTTGGCACAGGAACGGCCGCCACCATTGCTATGATACAAAAGGTGAGGTATAAGGATTATGTAATGGAATTCAGTGAAAAAGATTGGACGCTGAGCGCGGGAATAAAGAAAAAGCTTGATGCTATCCGCCAGGGAAAATCACCGGATACCCATCAGTGGATGCTGCCGGTATAAATTGAGGAAAAAATACCCCGTATTATTATAAAAGTCATTTACGCAATGACTTTTTTTATGCGTTCTGCATTTTTATTTCTGCTTTTAAAAAAGGGCTGAAAAGCTTTGCTGTAGCTGATTGTATGAAGATGCCACCTGTTAAGGGATGAAATCCGGTATCCATACGTTAAACAAACCTTATAAAAGTAAAGTTTTAGAAAGCTTTTAAATGAATTGTGGTGTAAAGGATAAGTCTGGTACGGAATTGTAGCTATCGTAGCAAAACAGTTTATTATGATAAAACAGCGTACCGGATCGAAAATTTTGGCTTTCTTTCTTTTATTGTCAGCAATTTTTGCAGGATGCAAAAAAGATAATAATAACAATCCGGATCCCAACCTTGATTTCAGAACGTATAAGTTATTTAATTATTCAAGCGGTGCCGAAGTGGAAGCGGGCAATTTTCGTATTGACCAGTTGGCGGATGGAAATGCCCGGTTAACCATTACTATAAGCGAACCTTACCGGCAGGACGGCATAAATTTCGACGCCGTGATCAATACTAAAGATGAGGCGGAAAATGAACTTATTTTTTCCTACCTGGGTTCCGTTAATGGCAAAACAGGTAGTTTAATAGTGAACCCGGTTATGGGGAGCGGATCCAACCTTCCTGTAAAATACAGTGATTTGATCAGTAAAACGGGCTATTACATCAAGATCATGAACGGCGCAAATGTACAGGCCACAGGCGAAATTAAATAAACGGCGGGTTTTTAATAATTTGAACTTATAAATTTTGGTATTTCCCAACAAGCCGCTTACCTTTGCCCTCCCAAAAATAAAAGGTAAGAATGCCTACAATACAACAATTAGTTAGAAAAGGTAGAGAGATCATCAGAGCAAAAAGCAAATCAAGGGCTTTGGATAGCTGTCCGCAGCGTCGTGGCGTATGCACCCGTGTATATACCACTACTCCCAAAAAACCTAATTCCGCTTTGCGTAAAGTGGCAAAAGTACGTTTAACCAATAAGGTGGAAGTAATTGCCTATATACCTGGTGAAGGACATAATTTGCAGGAACACTCTATCGTATTGATCAGGGGCGGTCGTGTAAAGGATCTGCCGGGTGTTCGTTACCATATTGTAAGGGGCAGCTTAGATACTGCGGGAGTAAAAGACCGTAAGCAAAGCCGTTCCAAATACGGAACAAAAAGAGAGAAGGCCAAGAAATAGCTTTAAAGTATAATACAAGTAAACTGATTAGCGTAATAATATTTAACCAACATGCGTAAAGCACAAGCTAAAAAATTACCATTAGCACCTGATCCAAAGTTTAACGATAAGCTGGTTACCCGTTTTGTAAATAACTTAATGTGGGGTGGCAAAAAAAGTACGGCTTACGATATATTTTATGATGCCATTGACCGTGTTTCAAAAGTATCCGGTGAAAACGGGTACGAAATATGGAAACGCGCATTGAACAATGTTACACCGGGGGTGGAAGTACGCAGCCGCAGAATTGGTGGTGCAACGTTCCAGATTCCCGCAGAAGTTCGTCCCGATCGTAAAATATCGCTTAGCATCAAATGGCTTATCCGCTATAGCCGCGACAGGAACGGGAAAACGATGGCAGATAAGTTAGCCAATGAAATTATAGCTGCCAGTAAAGGCGAGGGTGCAGCTTTTAAAAAGAAAGAAGATACCCACCGTATGGCCGATGCCAATAAAGCATTCGCCCATTTCAGGATATAAAATCATTTTAATATTTTTGCACTGATATACCCTGCTGTTGTTTCACGGCAGGGTATTTATTTATTAAAGAGGTGCGGCTTGCAATACCTGCCCTGAATACCTGACTGATCGTGTAAATTGTACGGAAATGAAACTGAAAATTACCATCATTATTTTGCTGCTCTCAAAGCTTACCTTTTCCCAAAACAAGGGGCTGGGTACCTGGCATGTGGTTAACGCGCAATTAAGCTTAAGCCAGAAATGGGAAGTTTTTACAGAGCTGCAGACCAGATCAAACAGTTTTTTTGATGATTTTTTTTACTACGAAATAAAAGGCGGACTGAGCTATAGCATTAACAGCAACTTTTCGTTTTTGGCCGGTGCAGGCAGGTACGCTACTTATGCAGGCGAAGGAAATTTTGCTAAGCCGTTTGATAGTGAAGAGTTCCGGATCTGGCAACAGGTTACCATGAACCAATACCTTGAGCGGCTGAAGATAGAGCATCGCTATCGCGCAGAGCAAAAATGGATGAGTGATGGTTACCGTAACCGGTTCCGCTACCGTTTAAATATGATGCTGCCTTTGAATAATGCCAGATTAGTGCCTGGTACATTTTATTTGAATGCTTACGATGAAATTTTTTTAAATAACAAAGCCCCTCATTTTGAACGTAACCGGTTTTTTGCAGGTGCAGGCTATATATTAACGCCGGTTACTACCATTCAGGCCGGGTATGTAAACCAGTACAATTATACGCTTAGCAAGCGCGGTGCTAAAAACTTCCTCCAATTTTCGCTTATGCTGCAATTTGAGTATGATGACGAGGGTGAAAGGATCCCTAATTTAATGGATTAACAGCCGGCTATTCTTTTTTCAGCGGTCTTATAATCATCCGGAGCGCCTGGTCTTTGGTAAAATAGGCAATCATCCAGTTATAAAGCGTGGTTATTTTATTGCGGTAGGTAACCAAAGAAATAAGATGAATGAACAACCACATGAACCAGGCGATAAATCCCCTGAAATGCAATGGAGGTTTAGGTAAATCGGCAACGGCTTTGTTGCGCCCTATAATTGCCATTGTACCTTTATCTCTGTAACGGAAAGGGCGAAGTGGCTGTTGTGCCGCTATTCTTCTAAAATTAATCGCCAGGTTTTTCCCCTGCTGCAGGGCTACCTGCGCCACCTGGGGATGTCCCTCCGGAAAATCCGGGTCGCTGGTTTGCAGGCAGGTATCTCCAATAGCGTATATATTGGAAGTGTTCTGCACTTTATTAAACGCGTCTGTCAAAAGCCGTTTGCCCCGTCCATAGGAAGTGCCGGGGATGCCGGCTATGGTTTTTGCGGAAACGCCTGCAGCCCAAATGAGTGTTTTGGTTTGAATATGTTCTCCGTTGGACAGGACAACCATGTCATTTATATAATCCTTTACCTGTATGTTCAGCTTAATTTCAACACCTAATTTACATAAAGCAGTATAGGTATCTTTTTGAGATCTGGGGCTCATTGGCGACAGTAACTGAGGGCCGCCGTCTATTAAATAAATATGGCTTTGATCTTTTGCCCCCCTGAATTCGGGATAGTCTTTACGGATAATAAATTTTCTCATCTCTGCCAGCATGCCCGATACTTCCACTCCTGTTGGTCCTCCACCGGCAATAACAATGGTAAGCAGCTTTTCTCTTTCTGTCTTATCCGGGGTAAGCGTGGCATTTTCTAATTGCTGCAGCAGGTAATTGCGCATTTCCAGCGCATCATTCACTGTTTTCATGGGAATGGCGTTTGCTTTCACATTCTCCAGCCCAAAATAGTTGCTTTCCGTTCCCGTGGCAAGCACTAAATAATCATATTCCAGATCACCGGATGACAACACTACTTTATTCTCCTGCGGAACAACTTTCAATAATTCGCCCATCCGGAAGCGGATATTTTTTTTGCCCTGGAACATTTTCCGAAACGGGTAGCTGATATTAGACGCTTCCAAAAAACCGGTAGCTACCTGGTAAAGCAGTGGCGGAAAGAAATTATAATTGTTTTTATCTGCCAGCGTAACGTTGAACCCGCTTTTATCCGATAAATGTTTAGCGAGGTTAATACCTGCAAATCCACCCCCTATAATTACTACTTGTTTTGTTGTCATTATTTAATTCCCTTTCTACATTGTTTGTCATAGAAAACTGCCCGTCCGCCGGTTTTCACCGTTTCTGTTGCCGCTTATTCGGTACATTGCTAAAATGCCTGACTCCCGGTGAGCTTCCTGTGGGGCAGGAGATTGGGGTTCTGCTGATGAACCAAGCACACATTATCAAGATGATAAAGCTACCAAACCTGCCCTGGTTTTCCCTGTTTTTTCTATATAAAATTTTAGAAAGGGCATGCTATTGTTTTCACACTAATTTCGCTACCTTTGCGCCTCAAAAAAATATAGTTGGAGTGCAATACGCTTTAATATATATTAAAAGTAAAAATATTTAATCCCCAATAAAATGGCAGACTTAAAATTTCAGAGAAACTTTGGTATTGCGGCACACATTGATGCAGGCAAAACCACTACTACAGAGCGTATTCTGCGCTATACCGGTATGATACATAAAACAGGGGAAGTGCATGACGGTGCTGCCACTACCGACTGGATGGAGCAGGAAAAAGAAAGAGGTATTACCATTACTTCTGCAGCGGTAAGTTGCCACTGGAACTTTCCTACCGTAAAAGGAAAGCCAACGCCTGATACAAAAAAATATAGTTTCAATATCATTGACACGCCCGGCCACGTGGATTTTACCGTAGAAGTAGAACGCTCCATGCGTGTGTTAGACGGGCTGATCGCCCTGTTTTCTGCCGTGGATGGTGTTGAGCCCCAGAGCGAAACCGTTTGGCGCCAGGCAAACCGGTATAAAGTACCGCGTATAGGGTTTGTAAATAAGATGGACCGCGCCGGCGCCGACTTCTTAAATGTAGTAAAACAGGTAAAGGAAATGCTGGGTGCTAAAGCTGTTCCGTTGCAGTTACCCATTGGTGCGGAAGAAGGCTTCAAGGGGGTGGTAGACCTTATTAAAATGAAAGGTATCATCTGGCATAATGAAACGGAGGGCATGACCTTTGATGAAATTGATGTGCCTGCTGATATGCTGGAAGAAGCCAATGAATGGAGAGGTCATTTGGTAGAAGCCGTTGCTGAATACGATGACAATTTAATGGAGAAGTTTTTCGATGATCCCAATACGATCACAGAAGACGAAATGCATACCGCCATTCGCAAGGCAACAATTGACCTGAGCATCGTGCCTATGATGTGCGGCTCTTCATTTAAGAACAAAGGCGTACAAACTGCCCTGGATGCGGTTTGCCGCTATCTTCCTTCTCCTATGGATATTGAGGCTATAGAAGGTGTGAATCCGGATACCGGCGAAACGGAAATCCGCCACCCCGATGCTAAGGAACCTTTTGCTGCACTGGCTTTTAAGATCATGACCGATCCCTTTGTGGGGCGCCTGGCATTCTTCCGGGTTTACTCGGGGCACTTAGATGCGGGTTCTTATGTGTTAAATGTGAGAAGCGGTAAGAAGGAAAGGATCAGCCGTATCATGAAAATGTTTGCCAATAAGCAAAATCCTGTTGACTTTATTGAAGCCGGAGATATTGGCGCTGCTGTTGGGTTTAAGGAAATCAAAACCGGCGATACGCTTTGTAATGAAGACCATCCCATTACCCTTGAAAACATGTTCATTCCTGAACCGGTTATTGCTATTGCGATAGAGCCTAAAACACAGGTTGACGTGGATAAGATGGGTATAGCTATCGGTAAGCTGGTAGAGGAAGACCCCACGCTGCGGGTAAATACCGATGAAGATACCGGCCAAACTATCCTGCGCGGAATGGGCGAGCTGCACCTGGAAATTATTATAGACCGGATGCGCCGCGAATTTAAAGTAGAGGTGAACCAGGGTGCGCCGCAGGTGGCATATAAGGAAGCGTTTACCGCTAAAGTTGAGCATCGTGAAGTATTGAAAAAGCAAACCGGTGGTCGTGGTAAGTTTGCCGATATTGTATTTGAAATGGGGCCTGCCGATGAAGAGTGGATGAATGAAAACCCGGGTAAAGCGTTCCAGTTCGTGAATGATATCTTTGGAGGCTCTATTCCGCGTGAATTTGTACCTGCCATACAAAAAGGATTTGAAACTTCTATGGGCAACGGGGTTCTGGCCAATTATCCCGTACAAAACATGAAAGTGCGTGTATTTGATGGTAGCTTTCACGATGTGGATTCCGACTCTATGTCGTTTGAGCTTTGTGCAAAAAGCGGATTCCGTGAAGCAGGCCGTAAAGCTAAACCCGTACTGCTGGAACCTATTATGAAGGTAGAAGTATTAACACCCGATCAGTACATGGGTGATGTAACCGGCGATATCAACCGCCGCCGCGGCATATTAGAAGGCATGGATACCCGTAATAACCTGCAGGTAATTAAGGCCAAAGTACCGTTGAGCGAAATGTTTGGTTATGTAACCCAACTGCGTTCGTTAACATCAGGTCGCGCAACATCTACCATGGAGTTCAGTCATTATAATCCTACGCCGAATAATATAGCTGAAGAAGTAATTGCAAAGGTGAAAGGAAAGGTAACGGCGTAATGAGTGGTGAGTGGTAAGTGATAAGTAAAAAAGATACACTTAAATAATAACCCGTTCTGCGAAGGTAGGGCGGGTTTTTTTATTTGGGTTTCCTGTTGCTTGCACAACAGCAAAGCAAGAATGAACCTGCTTTTAGGTGTTATGCGCAGGGTGAATTAATACGATATGATGTTACTCCAAAATAAAAAACCGGGCACTGCAGCCCGGCTATTATTCCAATAAACATAATTGTCTGTGCGTAAGATGCTATTCTTTTTGGCGAAAGATTAAAGCAACCTCGTTTTTACTTTTTGCTTTGTGATCATCTATCCTAATGATTCGATAATGTAAAGATGCTGCGAATTTACCCTTAGCGGAACTTTATTCGCCGGGGTGATTTGTTTCTCCGTTTTACGGGAGCTTTTGCCCGTTAAGTGTTTGTGCTTAGATTAAAATAGAGGCTATTTTTGATGCTGCTATATATGCTTCCTGCTGGCAGGATAGATACTTTTTCGTTTATCACTTATCCTGATAAACAAATGATAACCGGAAAGATATGGTTGGTTACCATCCTGGTTGGGGCAAATGTGCCAGTATCGCAAAAACAAAAGCCGGTCGTGTATGACCGGCTATGTTTCAATAATGCTGCGGGTTAGTGCGTAAATATTTTTACCCTTTTTTAGCGGGCGATTTAAGCAACTTCTTTTACTTTTTACTTCGTGATCATCTATCCTAATGATTCGATAGTGTAAAGATGCTACAGATTTACCCTTAAAGGAATTTTATTCGGCAGGCTGGTTTTTACCTTCGTTTTTTGGGAGGTTTTGCCCGATAAGTATTATTGCTTATACGCGGGTATATGCTTAATGTTTTGCCCGTAAATATATTCCTGAACCCGGCTACCGCTAAGCAGTTGATATATGTTAACGTGAATTTTGGATGTTCGGAAATACTTGACCAATCATTTCTCGCGGCGTACACAGCGAAGCAGCGTGCGCAAAGTATTCTTCTTTGCGCACGCCGAATCTTTGCGTGCACTGCGTGAAATAATGCTTTCCTACTCAGTCTAATAACATCCAAAACTCAGGTTATGTTAAGCCATGCATATGCTTTTTATTGCACGGCAATTCTTATCCCTTCGGAATGCGATATAAATTCAGGGGCATACATACACTGGATGGTAGCCACACCCACCGAAAAATTTCCCTGGTGCGTAACAAACAGCGGGTATTCGAACACGTAAGTGCCTTTACGCAGCCAACTGAAAAAGAAGCTGGTGGAGGCGTCTTTGGTACTTTCGTAATAGCCCAGCCCGTCCTGCCATTTGTATTGGCTCAATACGTTTACCGGTTCCGTTCCCGCAGCACGCAGGTCTTTCATATGCACATACTCCATATCCCTGTCTGACCGCAATTCAATCCTTACCTTTATTTTATCGCCCACCTTCAGTATCGTGCTGCTGTCCACGGGTTGAAGCACCGGACCCCTGTCGCTATTTGTTTCTCTGAACAATTGCTTTTTTAGCTGCAGGGGCATTTTATTTTCTGCCGGTACCGTTATTTTATCTAAGTCTTCAAAATATTGCCAGTACACGGCGCCCCAGCTTCCCGCATCTTGCTGCGCGGGAGCAGAAGATGAAGATACACTTACCTGTATATTACCCATTGCAGGCGTTATTGCATCTGCGTTGATCCTGTATTTAAAATATCCTGTACCCGCTTCGTCATTTCCTGAAGAAGAAAACTTCTGCGATCCCATTTGGATAGCTACCCCGGGTTGATCGTTTAACCACTTTGTTCCCTGCAGCAATAATGCATAGCTGGCTTCAGCGGTTGACCTGGTATTGCCCCAGTGCTGTGTTTGCTTTTGTTTCAGCAGCCACAGCTTCATATCATTCACGGCTTTTGCGTCCTGTGTTATTTCATTAAAGGCTTCAATGAGCAGGGCCTGTGTTTCTACAGGCGCTTCATACCAGTAATATCCCCGCCGGTTGTCTTTCCAGTACATGCCCAGCTCTTCATGCGTAATGGCATTTTCCTTGAGCGAAGCAAGGATGGCTTTGGGTGTGATTTTGTCGTTATCACGGTAGAGGCTCAGCGCGATCATGCCCCGGAAGTAAGGGCTTTGTTTTAACCAGAATTGCTTTGCCTGCTGCTTATAGTAATCATATGCTTTCAGGGATTTGGCATCTGCTTTTTTATTTTCAAAGAAGCTGCGCATATACAGGTATTGTATCGCTATGCCTGTAAGGTTATTCTTTTTAAGATCCGCTTTTTGTTTTAGCAGGTTGTCATAATCATCTTTTATCCTCGCATCGGCATAGCGCAATGCCTTTTCTATGATCTCATTCCATTCAGCATAACTTTTTTCAGACAAGGCATTTAATCTTTGCAAATGCCCCGCGCCGGTTATAATATACTGGGTGATATAGCGGTCTTCTTCTCCTCCTTTAAACCACACGAAGCCGCCATTAGAGCTTTGCATATCCTTCAGCTTGTTCAGGTTCGTTGCGGCTTCATTATCCATGCGCATCATGTCGAACAATAACGCTATCTTTTGTTTTTGTTCTGTTTCACTTTGCGCCTGCAATACCCAGGGTGTTTCCTGCAGTAATATGCTTTTCAGCTCTTCATTTTTTTCAAGGCCCGAAACAAGGCTTTTGCTGTTTGCGGAATCGGTACGCCATTTATCGTATACCGCTTTTATGCGTGGGGCGCTGTTGGCAATAAGCGTGGCTAATGTATTGGCGTAATACCGGTTGAAGGTTTGCTCCGAACATTCATACGGGTATTCGGTCAGGTAAGGCAGTGCCTGCACGGCATACCACGCAGGGTTTGCGGTATATTCAACCGTTAGTGCATAATTCTTTTGGGTTGAAGCGGGTGTATTATCCAGCTTCAGCAGCTTTTCAAATTTGAATTGTTTGGCGCCCAGGCCGCGCATATTCAACGGAAGGGTTTCTGTTATCAGCATGCGGTTGCTCAATACCGGCAATACATTTTCTTCACCGTCGGAAAGTGTGATTCCGCTAACACGTGGCGAAGAAGTTGCGCTGATCCGGTATAATAATGGCGTATTAAAGTTTTCGGGAATAGTAAGCTGAAACAGCAATGCTTCACTTTGACCCGGTAACAGGGAAAAGCTTTTTACCGGCACGGCATTATGAAACAGATCATCCACCGGTTGATTGGTGGCGGCGTTAATGAGCTCTAATCTGGCAAATCCATTAATCAGGCTGTCGCCTATGTTCACAAGCTTAGCGCTGAAAAACATGCTGTCCTTTTCCCGTACAAAGCGCGGCGCATTGGGTTGCACCATCAGCTCTTTTTGGGTAACGGCTAACTGTTGGGCATACCCTAAAGCCAGGGAAGGGGTGTGGGCCAATGTCATTAGTTTCCATTGGGTCAATGCTTCCGGCGCGGTAAAGCTAAATGATACATTGCCTGCGCTGTCGGTTTTCAGGTCCGGAAAAAAGAAAGCGGTTTCGTTGAAGTTTTTACGGATAACCGTATTGTTTCCCGGAGTTGTAGCTGAAGCCTCTTCTGTGCCGGGAGCAGGGGCTGTGCCGGTAAGTTTTGAGGCCTCCATAAAGCCTTCATTCATTGCCATTTGGGTAGGTGGTGCTGCAGGCGCTGCTTCTGCCGCTACTCCCATGCTGCGTTTTTGGCTGCCATAACCAACCACAACAACTTCATTCATCCGGGAGATCTCCGCATCAATCAACCGGTCGTAATTTTTGATGAATACTTCGTGTGCTTTCCCTGATGCATTTCCCAGGTCGTTTCTTTCCTGCGATTGCACTTCCGTGAAGTTCTGCCCTCCGTTCCAGTAGCTGCTAAAATAGTATACCGGCCATATGCCCGGCACAGACCAACTGTGCGGCTTAAACTGATCAAGCGATGCATCATACATGGCGGCCAGCATTTCCGCTGCTACTTTTTCACCTTGTTTGCCGCTTACTTTCACTTCCCATTTTTCATGGCTGCCGGGCTCCATCTTATCCCTGAAAGTAGTAAAGCTGATATCGAGTTGTTTATTGCTCCATGGAATATTAATAATATGGTTGTTGGCATAAAAACGGTTATTCTTTACAAAGAACTGCAGGATGCCAAAACCGCCACGGTCATCCTCCGTTGCCGCGAAACGGAAATCCTTCTTTTCATTATTCAATATAAGAAACTGGTAAGCGCTTTCGGAATTGTTTTGTGCCGCAGTGCTCAACGGACGGGGAGTGCCTTGAATGTCCCTGTCTGTTTGCTGAATCATAAACACATCATTAGCCGAAGTGCCGCTGAGAAAGGAAGCGGTTTCGCCCGGCTGTATAGCATGGGGTAGGCCTGTGTTCCAGGTATATGACGGTGATGGCAGCGTTTTGGATTTATTGTCGTACAACTGCACATATTCCATCGCTTTTACTTCGGCGCCAAACCTGTCTTTGGCTGTTACTTCTATGGCATACCAGCCGCCCCGGGGGAATTTGAAATTTGAGATTTGAAATTTGAGATTGGCTGCCGTAGTAAGGGAATCAGCATATACAACCGCCTCTTTTTTCCAGTTGTGGTAATCGGCTTCATCTTTGTATTCATCGTGCGGAAAAAGTGCAATGAACTCAACTTCGCTGTAAAGGAACTGGTCGGGCTTTTCCCAGTACCTGCTGCGAATAAGGCGCCCCGGATCCTGTAATGGATATATATTCACCTGCGCATTAACCGGTTCAAATTCACCATTCAGGTTTTTGCTGCTGATCGTAAGCGTTGTAAAGCTGTCTGCCGCAAGCGGCCCGTTTTGGGGCAAAGTAATAGCTAATTGAATGGCTTTATATCCTACCTGTATGATTTCCGTGCTGCTGCGGGTTTCACCATTAATATCCGTTACATCCGCTTCAATGGTATAATCAAAGATGGGGTCGAGTAACTGGCTGATGGTAAGATCGGGTATGGCATTAAAATGAATAGTAAAATTTCCGGCAGCATCAGTGGTTGTGGTGCCGTTCGTAATTTCCATTGGGGTTGTATTGGGCATTCCCCTGCGGTAATACAACCAGGGATAAATAAACCTGGCACTACGTGATACCCTGTATTTTACGTAGGCGCCGCTGATGTTATTACCGGCATAGGCTTTGGCTGAACCCGTAATGGTAACGGTATCGTTCACCCTATAACTATTTTTCGGCTTGTTGATGGCTACCAGGAACTTCGGGCGTTTATATTCTTCTACAGCAAAATACTGGCTGCTCTGGTTATATTCCTCTACCCATATGGCAAAATTTCCGGTGAGGGTATTTTGAGGTAAGCGAAATTGTCCGTGCAGGGAACCATATTCATTCAGGTTTAAGGCGAGTGAATCCAATGCCTGGCTGTTCACATCCCGGAGATATACTTTTACGGTTTTGCCGGTAATAAGTGTGGGCTTACGGGCAGTAGCATTTTTTGTAATGCCTATACCTTTAAAATATATGGTTTGTCCTGGCCGGTAAATGCTCCTGTCGGTAAAAAAATATACCCTTGCGTTTTCCCGCTCAAATTCTTCCGCTGTTGCACTTATATCATTTGCATTATAGCGGGTATACAGGTATTGGTAATCATCCATGAACAGGTAGTCCTTTTGCCACCTGATCTCCAACCGGGCGTTCCGGTTGGTTTTGCCGTCAGCGTTCAGTTCAAATAAACCATTTTTACCTGCTATTACCTGTTCCGCTTTCTGTAATTTGTTTTTCCTGTCTGTATAATCATATTTGGAAGTCCATACCTGCACCGAAGCGCCCGACAGGGGTTGGCCGGTATTACGGTGCAAAGCGAAATAGGTATTGCCATTGTTAATATAACTGATGTCGGATACATAAAAGAGCTGTGCTGCCAGCAGGTTTTCAGCAGTGGTAAAATCATTGTTTATGCTTCCCAGCAAAATATACTCTCCGGCGGGCAGGGCGTCAATTTTTATTTCAACCGAATGATCGCGGAAGTCGTCTGTTGCCGGCAGCTCCTGTTGCCATGAGCGTACAGCGGGCAGGGCAGTGAGCTTATTCCAGTAAGCGGTTTCGTAGCGGTTTTCCCACTGTGCTTTAAGTACTTTGTTTATTGGTATAACCCGGAAATGGCAGGTGAAGAAATTTTTATAGTTCACTAAGGTTCTGAAGGCCTCTCCCGGAACATTTACTTTTTCTGTTTTGAGCGTTAACGATTTGCGGAGTATGCTGTTGAGCAGGTTGCTGCAATTAGCAGCGCCTTCTGTTTTGGGAAAATCAGTCATTGTGCTTTCGCAAATTTCTTTGGCCGTTTTAAAGGCATACTTCAGGTCTTCATTCCCTTTTGCTTCATCATAGATGCTGCCCTGCTGAAAATAATACCGGGCCAGCAGCGCCCGGGCCTGCGCGGTTACGGGCTGGTTGCCGTATTGCGTTGTAAGGTGAGTTAAAGCCAGGCGGTAAACCTCCTCTTTATTGGGTATTACCGCATGGCGGTAAACGAATTGCAGCCTGCGTAAATCGGCATCCATCAGCGCATCGGGTGCCGCATCATTGCTATGAAAAGATAATAATTGCCGGAAAATGAGCAGTGCCTTATAGTGCAGGGAAGAAGAATCATTCGTTTGAAAAGTATGATGAATGAAATCAGCCACCGGGTCAAATGCTGCATTTTCATTGATGGTAAAAGCGTAAGCGGGTTTTGTTATATTCCTTTCGTCATTTTCAAAATAATCCAGTGCCCTGTGCGCTAAGAGATCATACAGGGTAGGGCGTAAGTTCCGGGTATTACCTTTAATGATAACAGGTTCGTATGCTTCGGGCCGGGTTTGCTGCAATAATTTTTCATCTTCTATTGAAGCCAGGTAGAGCGCGCTTATTTTTTCATGGAGGTCGTCTAAGGTCCAGGTAGCAACGTCTTGTTTATTAACAGCCACCGTATTGGTCCTGTTATACAATTTCCAACGGTTATTTTGGAGGTATTGCCAGTACATGCCGGCAGCTACCGACTGCAAAATATAACGTACAGGCGGTTGCGCTGTTTGTATCTCTGTTTCCACTTTCCGGATACTTTCTTCCGCACCGTTTTCTGTGGAGGGAATATTGAGATGGACCTGGTAGATGAGGGCTTTGATTAATTGCGCATTGTTCTTTTCTTTCTTTGCCCGCTCATATATTTTTTGCACTTCCGTGAGCGCCGACTGCGGCAATCCCTTTTCATTGATCAACTGGTCAACTTTTTTCCAGGCATCATCATAGCTCATTTTGGTTTGACTTTTAAGTTGTATGAATAATAAGCAGGATAGTATACAGAGTAGCAGGTGTTTCAAAAATTTCATGTTGTTCTATTTGGATGATATTCAAAATTAACGGGTAACAGGGAACCCATTCGCAATAAGAGATGCCGGGGTAAAAGGAATTGCATAAAAATAAACAAATCAATCGGCAAATGCCAAAAGCATGTATTCCAAAATAAGCTTCGCTGATTACGCAGCATACCCGCAGATTTTTCTGTTCTGCAAAATTCAGCGATAGCTGCGGTGCTTCCTAGAGCACTATTGCTCAACTCACCTCCACGATCAAAAATTTCAGGTAGTTGGTGTTTTCCATACCCGGAACGATGGGATGATCGGCCGATTGTGCCTGGAATGTTACCCTGCGTAATTTTTTGCGGGCGTCTTTGGCCGCCATTGTAATAATATCAAGGAATAATTCCGGTTGCACTAAACTGGTGCAACTGGATGTAACAAGAAATCCCCCGGGTTTCAGGAGCTTCATCCCCCGTAAATTAATTTCTTTATAGCCTGCAACGGCTCTTTCAATATTTGCCCGGCTTTTGGTAAAGGAAGGCGGGTCGAGCATTACCACATCATATTGTTTTCCTTCTTTCGACCAGGTTTTCAACGCATCAAAGGCGTTTATACAGTTGAAGCGGCAAACATCGCTATAGCCATTGAGCAGGGCGTTTTCCCGGGCCTGTGCGCAGGCGTTCTCCGAAATATCCAAACCTAAAACAGATTTGGCCCCATAATGTGCCGCATGAATTTCGAAAGTGCCGGTATAACAAAAAGCGCCCAGCACTTCCGCTCCTTTTGCTATATGCTGTATGGCGCGCCGGTTATCCTGCTGGTCTAAAAAATAACCAGTTTTTTGTCCGTTCGCTATATCAACATGAAATTGTAATCCATTTTCCCGGATGATAATATTGGTATCAAATGATGCAGATAAAAACCCTTTTTGCTGCGGCAGTCCTTCCAGTTCCCGCACGGGTACATCATTGCGTTCATAAATACCTTTTGGATTGAATATCCTGTGTAATGCCCCTGTAATGGCCGGCTTCCACACATCAATGCCTAAGGCAAGGGTTTGCAGAACAAAATAATCATTAAACTTATCAATAATAAGCTGGGGTAAGCCGTCGGCCTCGCCAAAAACCAGCCGGCAATTTTCTGTGTATCCCAGCCGCTGCCGGTATTGCCATGCTTTTAATAGCCGGGTATAAAAAAAATCATCATTAATTGTTTCATTCCTGTTCCGGGTCAGTAACCGTACAATGATCTGTGATTTGGGATTAATATATCCCCTGCCTATGAATTTATTGTCGTGCGTAAATACTTCCGCTATTTCTCCCCCGGTACAGGTTTCTTCTATTGTTTTTACTTCATTGCCAAATACCCAGGGGTGCCCGTTTTGGATCCTGTTGCCGGCTGTTTGCTTTAATTGTACTTTTATCATGAGGGCAAAGGTAGATGGGATTTAAAATTTGAAATTTAAAATTTGATCCGTCCGGTATTTTTGCCCGTGGCAGCGCTGCTGTCCCCCCGCTGTCGCTAAAGACGGAAGCCATTGTTAATCCGACAATAGGATTAGGTATTTTATTCTCAAATAGCTTTTAGTATTGAATAGGGGTGTG
>ENA-UOUJ01000039-UOUJ01000039.1-activated-sludge-metagenome-genome-assembly--contig:-NODE-39-length-129335-cov-15.733656_pt1 | contig 129335 bp, 120 predicted proteins | sample MGYA00249839_ERZ747224 | MGnify/ENA primary metagenome ERZ747224 (study PRJEB28782, sample SAMN03220277) | activated sludge metagenome | biome: wastewater; feature: sewage sludge; material... | reverse complement strand
CCGTTGATCAATACTTCCCGTAGCCTGTTTGCTATAAATATATTCCGGGTCATCTATTGCTTTTGTTTTGTATTTGTTGGGTATACCAACGTTACAGATCGGCGAAGCGCGGGTAATAACGATCCGGTCCATCGGACATACCAAAGTTGATTATTGAGATACAGTACAAGTTATAGATTTTGCTGACAGCATTGGGATAGCCGAACAAAGTACCAAAAATTGATGGGCACGATCTGAGTGCCGGGTATTTATATCAAGCTGCATTGTTAGGGTTACAGAAATAATGTTTGTAAGCTACAATACTTGTCTCCATTTTCTTTATACGCGATATACTGATACTTAAGTTTATTATTATCCCAACTTGCTGATATGAAGGCAAAGTAACCAATCATTCGGTTGTATTGAGCAAAGTCCTCAATAACATAACGCCAATGAGTGTCATTATTAAGAATATCTTGTTCAAATGAACCCCGAGTAATTAGAATTTTAAGAGGGGCATTCAAATGAAGCAATTTTTTTATCTCGTTTGCAATATCGCCATCTGGGTCGTTTTCTGACTCTATAAATATGAATGGAACATGATACTTATTCTCACCGACTTTGTACATTGTCATATCAACTCGTAGATACTCTTTCTCGGATAAATTTAGCTCCAGACGTTCGGAAATTTTTTGAAATAGTTTTTGTTTATAAAATTCAGTCATTTTGGTTTTATTCAGCAAAAGTTCATGAAGGGAATTTTGAGTTTGAAAAAATTTCAAACTGTCTTTAAAAAATTTTTCAAACTTAAGCCAAAGTTGCTCAGATTCTAATTGATACATTTAATTACTTTGATTTTTAAAATTACTGCTAACGATTCCCTTCTTGCTAATAAACAATACAAACCATTTCCTGTTAAAGAAAACGGTTTGTATAATAAATCGCTTACGTTTATTTTTTCATTATCCGCTGTACATACAATACCACATGTACGGCAGCAAAAATGAGTGAAAAATAAAAAATAACAGTGTCGGCTCCATCGGTAACATGATGATGTATAAAAGCAACGATAATTAAGCATACAGCCAAAATCAGCCCGCTTAAACCCCCTATCCTGTTTGCCTGCGCCACGGTTCCGGACTGCCCGGCGGAAAGCTTACTGTGGTAAATACCATACCACAGGTAAATATCAAAACCTATGATCATCCACACTATTAAACGGATCCAGGTATCCAAAGGCAAAAAAGCCATCATAAAAAAGCAGGTAACCACACCTAAAATCGGAACAAGCGGTACCAGCGGCGTTTTAAATCCGCGGGGAGCATCAGGCATTTTTACCCGCATCACCCATATACCGATGCATACCAGGATAAACGCGAACAAGGTACCAATGCTGGTCATCTCACCTACTACCCTTGCCGGCACAAATGCGGCAAACAAGCTCACCAGCAGCATAAACATTAAGTTGCTTTTGGCAGGAGTTTGAAATTTGGGATGTACGTTAGAAAATACTTTAGGTAATAAACCATCCTTGCTCATGCTGTAAAATACCCGGCTTTGTCCCATCAGCATCACTAATATTACAGAAGCGTAGCCGCCCAGGATGGCCACTATGATAGCGCGGTTGAGCCACGGATAATCCGGATGAATTACACCGGCGCTATCCGCTTTGCCCATATGATCAATAGCCACCGCCACGGGCGCAATACCATCCTGGCCTTTGAAAGAAGTATAACTGGTAACGCCTGTCATTACGTGCGCAAAAAGTAAATATAATATAGTACAAATGATTAAAGAGCCTAATATACCAATAGGCATATCCTTTTTCGGATTTTTGGCTTCCTGCGCCGCCGTACTTACCGCGTCAAAACCAATGTAGGCGAAAAAAACTACAGCCGCCGCCCTTATCACCCCGCTAAAACCAAATTCACCAAAATTGCCTGTGTTTTCAGGAATGTAGGGCACATAATTTTCCTTATTGATATATTGCCATCCTAAAATAATAAACACCAATACCACACCTACCTTAAGCGCAACGATAATGGAATTAGCCCATGCGCTTTCCCGGGTTCCTCTGATGAGCAGTAAACTCACCAGAATAACGATAAGCACAGCGGGAAGGTTAATGATCCCTCCATCCCATGGGCCGGCAGTAAATGATGCGGGTAAAAAAATATCAAACCCTTCCAGGAACCTGGTCAGGTATCTGCTCCAGCTTATACTTACCGTGGCAGCGCCAACGGCATATTCCAATACCAGATCCCATCCAATAATCCAGGCAATGAACTCACCCATGGTGGCATAACTGTAAGTGTATGCACTACCGGCTACGGGTATCATGGATGCAAACTCTGCATAGCATAAGCCTGCAAAAGCACAACCCAACGCCGCCACAACAAATGAAATGGTAATGGCAGGCCCCGCCTGGTTGGCAGCGGCAATGCCGGTAATAGAAAATAAGCCTGCGCCGATGATAGCGCCGATGCCTAAAGCCACCAATGCCCAGGGACCTAAAGTTCTTTTTAAGCTTCCGGGCCCCGTTTCCTGGGCCTCGGCAATTAATCCTGCAATTGGTTTCTTTACAAATAAACTCATAGCCTTAGTAGGTATTTAAAGTGAAATTTTTAAGGGCCGGGAAATTAGGGGGAAAAGTAATGATTTCTGCTCAAATCAGGAGAAACTTTGCCGGTTTTATATCGGTATACATCAAAAAAGAACAGTTTCTTTTTCATTAACCGTAAACTTTCTGTTAGTTTTGAAATTTACCAGCCCGTTTTAGCATTATATATGAATACCCGCAGCTCAGGATTATTAGCGCTAGCTCTTTTCACCATTATCGCGGCTCTGCATTTTTTTCATTTCGAACACTGGATAACCATTCCTGAAAAAGTACTGTTTACAGGCCGGTGGCTTTTAATTATAAGCCTGGTATTATTTGCCTGGTTTAAAAGATCACTTACCACCTGGATATTCGTTGCTATGACCATTGGAGTGGAAATAGGGCTCGACTTTCCTGCTTTCTCTCAACATCTCCGGTTCCTGAGCACCATCTTTTTACGTCTGGTAAAAACCATTGTAGCGCCCCTGCTGTTTGCTACGTTAGTGGTAGGCATTGCCAGCCATTCCAATCTCAAACAGGTGGGACGTATGGGCTGGAAATCTATCTTATATTTTGAGATCGTTACTACATTTGCCCTGATTATCGGACTGGTGTTCATTAACATCACCAAAGCGGGTGTAGGTATAGATGTTCCCGCCGCTTTACTTAAAGAGCTGCCTGTTGCAGTAGAAAAAAACTGGCAGGATCACATTGTAGATATCTTTCCCGAAAACATTATAAAATCTATTTATGAAGGCAGTGTATTGCCCATTGTAGTATTTAGCGTGCTGTTTGGCATTGCGCTGGCCAAACTGGCTCCCAACCGTAAAAAGCCAATGCTGGAATTTTCGGAAAGCCTGGCTGAAACCATGTTCAGGTTTGTGCATATCATTATGTATTTTGCTCCTTTTGGCGTAGGGGCCGCTATTTCGGTAACCGTGGGTCACCTGGGCCTCGACATCCTGAAAAACCTGGCTTTACTGCTGATGACATTGTATTTAGCCCTGTTTGTTTTTTTGCTGGTGATATTATTGCCGGTGTTGCTTTTTATAAGAGTGCCCATCCGGAAATTCATCCAGGCCATAAAAGAGCCGGTTTCCATTGCTTTCGCTACTACCAGCTCCGATTCGGCGCTTCCGATTGCTATGGAAAATATGGAAAAGTTCGGAGTGCCCCGGAAGATCGTAGCCTTTGTTATACCTACCGGGTATACTTTTAATTTAGACGGCACTACTTTGTATCTCTCTTTAGCCTCGGTATTTGTTGCGCAGGCGGCAGGCATTGATTTAACAATAGGAGAACAGTTAATGATCGGGTTTTCGCTGATGCTTACCAGTAAAGGAGTGGCCGCAGTACCCAGGGCATCGCTGGTGATTCTGATTGCTACGGCTTCAACCTTTGGTTTCCCTATTTGGCCCATTATGGCAATTTATGGCATCGACGAGCTCATGGATATGGCACGCACCTCAGTAAACGTAATTGGAAATACCCTGGCAAGTTGTGTAATAGCACGCTGGGAAGGCGAATTTGATGATGAAAAAGCATTGGCATTTCAGCCCGACTAATCATTTTTAACCTTTCTTTTTTAATATTCTATTAAGAAAGCAAATAAAACTGATCATTTATTTGTACAGATAATGCAATTTTGCCACCGAAATAGAAAAACTTCAAACCATAAGTATGATCAAAAGAATTATTGGTACGGCTATTTGTATTGTAATGAGCTGCGCGCTATTTGCACAGGAAGAAGAAATAAAGTTCCAGATCCTTAACCAGTATGAAGAAACACTTAACAGCGCTACCCTTACCGTAGGCGGTAATACCAACGAACACCTGGCAGATGATAACGGCTATTTTACCATCAAAGCACAGCCTTCCGATGTTGTAGTAATCAGCCGCAGCGGATACAGTGATTTCTCATCATCCATAGCTGAACTTAAAAAAGACCAAACCATAACGCTTCGTAAAGATTTTTCATGGAAGGACCTGATGAACCCTATGTTTTATATTATTAATGGAGGGCTCTGGCTTTTATTATTCATTGTATTTGCCGAAACAGGTTTGTTTGCAGGTTTTTTTCTTCCGGGCGACAGCCTGCTTTTTGTTGCAGGCATATACAGCAGCAACCTCGTGCATGAGTTCTTCAAAGCTTTTGGCATAGGGCATATCCGGAACGAATGGATAGACCTGTTGCTGATGACAGTGCTTATTTCTATTGCAGGTATTATAGGCAATATGGTAGGCTATTGGTTCGGAAGAAAAATAGGGCCCGCCATGTACAGTTGGAAAGACCGCTTTCTTTTTAAAAGAAAATACCTGAATGACGCTCATGATTTTTATGAAAAACATGGCGGAGGCGCCATCATATTCGCCCGCTTTTTACCCATTATACGCACTTTCGCACCTATTGTGGCAGGCATTGTTCAAATGGACAGGAAGAAGTTCATGTTCTATAATATAGTAGGCTGTATAGCATGGGTGGTGAGCATGATATTTGCCGGACATTTTTTGCAGATATGGGTAAGAAAACAATTTGGCTTTGAATTAAGAGATCACCTGGAGATGATTGTTATTATTATTGTATTGGTAACCACCTTCCCTGTGGCATGGAAGTTATTGTCGGGCAAAAAAAAACCAAAAAAAACCGTTTAAACCCAGCATCCCATGCCTCAACCCAAAAACACAATTTTTAGTATTGCCGTAATCGTAGCGGCGCTGGGTTATTTTGTTGATATATATGATTTACTGCTTTTTGGTATCATCAGAATTGAAAGCCTGAAAGACCTTGGGCTTTCCGAAGCAGCATTACTAACCGACGGGGAAACGATTTTGCAATGGCAGATGTGGGGGTTGCTGCTTGGCGGCATTATATGGGGCGTAATGGGTGATAAAAAAGGAAGGATCAGCGTATTGTTCGGTTCTATTATTTTATATTCCCTGGCCAATATCGCCAATGGGTTTGTACAAACGGTTGATCAGTACAAATGGATACGGTTTATTGCCGGGTTAGGATTGGCAGGAGAACTGGGTGCCGGTATTACCCTGGTATCGGAGCTCACTTCTAAAGAAAAAAGAGGTATCGCCACATCAATGGTTGCGGGGCTGGGCTTAACAGGCGCCGTAGCCGCATTTTTTATCAAGGAAAATTTTCACTGGCGCACCTGTTATTTTATTGGCGGCGGATTAGGACTTTTATTGCTTTTGCTGCGGATATCTGTTTTTGAATCGGGCATGTTTCACGAGGTAAAAAAAATGAATGTAAAACGCGGCAGCCTGATTATGTTTTTCAATAACGCGGAGCGGTTTAAAAAATACATTATTGCTATATTGATAGGCTTACCTACCTGGTTCGTTATTGGTGTGCTGGTTACTTTTTCAAGTGAGTTTGGCAAACATATGGGCATTACTGAAAAAATTGATCCCGGAAAATCCATCATGTTTGCCTATGTGGCTATTTCGCTGGGTGATATTATTATTGGATTTGTAAGCCAGTGGTTCAAAAGCCGGAAAAAAGCGCTGTATGTTTTTTATATGATTACGACCTTTTTTATGATCCTGTATTTTACCGTTCAATGGAATGGCACTGCGGCACAAATGTACTGGATATGTGCAGGATTGGGCTTTGGTACCGGGTTCTGGGCTATATTTGTTACCATGGGGGCAGAACAGTTTGGTACGAATATAAGGGCAACGGCAGCTACAACCATACCTAATATGATCAGGGGAATGCTGGCTATCTTTATTCTTCCCCTGTTCCAGGGATTACGCAATGTTACCAATTTTTATACCGGCGGATGGATTTCGGCCATTATCATTATGGCTATTGGTACCGCTGCTATCATTCTCACAAAGGAAACCTTTAACAAGGATTTGAATTACGTGGAGGAATGAGGTGTGAGCTACCAGCCTTCAGCTATGAGCTACCAGCCTTCAGCAATCTATACCAAATTTATTTGTAGATTGACTATTGAGCCTTCGGTTCTAAGCTATCTTTATAGCTTTATATGCCTATTGCTCATTACCTTTTCCACCAATTAACTAATCCACCGTTCATGAAATTTCTTATCATTCGTTTTTCTTCTATTGGTGATATCGTATTAACCACACCTGCTATCCGTTGCCTCAAACAACAAATCCCCGGCGCTGAAGTGCATTTTCTGACCAGGGCAAAGTTTAAAGCGGTTACAGTTGCCAATCCCTATATTGATAAGTTCCATTATTTTGATAAGGATATTAAACAAACCATAAGAGACATCAGGCTTGAGCGGTATGATTATATCATTGACCTGCACAAAAACTGGCGTACCCTGCGCATTTTCCTTGAAACGGATATAAAAACAAAATGGCTGAGCTATCGTAAACTCAGTGTGCAAAAATGGCTATTAACCAAACTGGGCATTAATACCATGCCCGGCATTCATATTACCCAGAGAAGCCTTAATACCCTGCTGCCATTGGGCGTAAAAGATGACGGAAAAGGACTGGATTATTTTATACCCAAAGCGGAAGAAGTTGAAATAACCGAATTGCCTTTATCGCATCAGATGGGCTATATCGCCATTGTTATCGGGGGTTCTTATTATACCAAAAAACTGCCGGCATATAAACTACAGGAGCTTTGTTTACAAATACAACATCCCGTGGTGTTGCTGGGTGGCAAAGAAGATATACAGGAAGGAACGGCAATAGCTGCTGTTGACCCGGTAAAAATATACAATGCCTGTGGTAAGTTTTCGCTTAATGAATCGGCCGATATTACCCGGAAGGCCAAACTGGTTATTTCGCACGATACCGGTTTACAGTATATTGCCTGCGCTTTTCAAAAACCGGTATTAGCTGTTTGGGGTGGCACTTCGCCTAAATTGGATGTGGAGCCTTATTACGGCAGCGCATCAACACAAAAGCACACTAATTTTATTGTGCCGGCGCTGCCCTGCCAACCCTGTTCTAACTATGGTACAAAAAAATGCCCTAAAAAACATTTTAAATGCATGCATTTGCAGGATGTGACCGCCATAGCGGATAAAGTAAAAGGTATGATTTGAATAACCGGCTATAAAGTTATTTTTATAAAGCCCAGGTAATCCAGCAGCAGCACGGTGCAAAATGTAAGAATAAAAAATACTAACGCTATTTCTCCCCACCTGCTATAGCCGGGCTTTATGGAGGACTTAAAAAGCAGTCCGGCGGTTACCTGTATGAGTACACCCAAAGCAATAATGGATAGGCCGAGAAAAAGAAACTGTTCAAAGGTAAATACAGCAATAAATATACCGGCCAGCATAAGTAAGCTGCCTGTGGCTTTCAAAGGTGAATTAAGATATTTTAGCATAGCGTAGGATTACAGGATGAAGATTGCCTGTTAAAAGTATCCCTTTCGCCGCATACTGTCAACAACAGTGGGTAGTCATTGGCGGAAATCTATCTTACATCAACGCACATTGTGGCTTTTTAGCAAATACAGCAATGCCAATGTAAACAGGAGAAGAAGTACGGGTATTTACCTGGCGTAGTCGCCGGTCCATTCACTCTCCTTGTTAAACAGGTTAATACCGCTATCAGAATCAGTACAGGCAAAAATACCGGTCCATTCATCATTCAAATCAAAATAATTGTAAGTGTTATTGTCTGTTTGAATCATATAACCGGTCCATTTCCCTTTCAGGTCAAAACATAGCATCACCAATTGATCCCCCCGCACATAGTAGCCCTGGTGATTACCTTCTTTATCAAACAAATAATATCCCAGCCAGTTACCATTCATCAACGGGTTCAAACTCAGTGAACGCAGCGGGTTCAGCAATTCATTATAGTGGGGGTTGATCTTTGTGTTTAATTTAGGATTGATCAACGCGTTACTGCCCGGGTTAATGGCGGCATTGGAATAAGGGTTCAAATGCCAGTTAAACAGTGGATTGATCTTCAGGTTTTTTACGGGGCTGATCCGTTCATTGGAATAAGGAGATAAGGTTTGATTGAGCTGCGGGTTCCTGTTAAAGGGAACCTGTGCATAAGCGAACAGGGAGAGGGTTACGAATGTAAAAAGTAAAACCAGCTTCATACGCGTTGATTTAAGTTTACCGGATACAGTTTAGGATACGGAATGAGGACCAAAGGTTGCAATACGATATTGGAAAACTTAAATATAGTTAGAAATGGCTTGGTAAAAAAATGCCGTTACAACAGTATGCGCTACATTCAACAGGTGAATGCATATAGCTTAAGAAAATCTCCCGTGAAGCCTGTTTTATGGAACATCCTGCACGGGAGACCATTGGAAGCGTAAAGTATAACGCGCTTATAATGTATTTAAAACGTTATTCATGTTTCTTACCGCATCGGCCGATTTACTGAACAGGGCTTTCTCTTCATCATTCAAATTAAAATCAATAATCTTCTCCCACCCGTTTCTGCCTATCGTTACGGGAACGCCCATGCAAATATCCTGCTGACCGTATTCTCCTTCGAGGTACACGGAGCAGGGTATCAGCCGCTTTTCATCCCGCACAATTGCCCTTACCATATCGGCACCGGAAGCGCCCGGAGCGTACCAGGCCGAAGTGCCTATCAGGCGGGTAAGTGTTGCGCCACCCACCATCGTATCTGCAGCTACCTTTTTCAATGTTTCAGGGCCGGCGTATGCGCTTACGGGGGTACCCTGGTAAGTAGCGAGGCGGGTAAGCGGAATCATGGTAGTATCGCCATGCCCGCCTATAACCACCGCTTGTATATCGTTGGGCGAAGCAGGTAAGGCCTGGCTCAGGTAGTACTTAAATCTTGAACTGTCTAAAATGCCACCCAAACCAATGATCTGGTTTTTAGGCACCCCACTCGATTTTAAGGCCAAATAGGTCATGGTATCCATTGGGTTACTTATAATAATGATCACCGCATTGGGTGAATGCTGGAGAATATTATTGGTAACGCCTTTAACAATACCCGCGTTAATGCCAATCAGCTCTTCACGTGTCATGCCGGGCTTGCGCGGAATACCTGAAGTAATCACCACTACATCACTTCCTTTTGTTTTTACATAATCATTGGTGCTACCGGTAATCTTAGTATCAAAATTTAATAACGCGGCAGTTTGCATCATATCCATCGCCTTGCCCTCAGCCAGTCCTTCTTTAATATCCAGCAAAACCAGTTCTTCGCAAAGTGCTGCCCGGGCAATATTATCAGCACAGGTTGCGCCTACTGATCCGGCGCCTACAACAGTTACTTTCATTAGTGAGTGTATTTAATAAATGAAGAATATTATTCAGCAAAATAAAGGTATTTAGCCGAATGTTAATTCGGGGCAGCTCAAAACGCCCGGCAACCGATGCTGTTTATTACAGGTATTTTACCAGGTCTTCCAGTTTGGTGGAACCTTCAAAAGTTTTAAGCAGCTTGTAGTTTTTATCATAAATAGCAAAAAAAGGCAGGTAATGCACTTTGAAGTAATTGCTAAAAAAGAATTTCGGATCACGCCCTACTGTAATATTTTTAAATTTATGCAGCTCAAAATGTTCATAAAACTCCTGCATTTTAGCAAAGGGCATGGGCGTTACCATTACTATCTGGGTACCGCTGAACTGACTGATGTTCTTTTTTATTAATTCGGTTTCATGTTTGCAATGTTCGCAGTCGGGACTGAACAGCATGATCACCGTTTTCTTTTTCCTGGGCAGATCGTTTTTGGTATACCAGGTTACGCTATCGGTAAGTAAAATAGAAAACTGGGGTAAAGGATACTGGGTATACAATGGTGCAGTTTTTGCCGTATCGTGCTGGGCGGTACTTTGTTTGTTACATACACACAGTACGAGCAGGATAAAGAGATATCTCATTGTGGTTAAATTTAATTAAAAATAGCAACGGAAATGTAAACCACAAGTTAAGCAACAAGCTTGTTAAAAAAATGCAGGATCAACCACAATTTTAACGTTGTTGCTTAACAATATGTAAGTTTGCACAAACGTTGTAGCAGGCACAGGAAACGAAATTACAATGCAAAAGCTTTACACTTTTTTATTTATATTGGGCTTCGCATCAGTGGTGCAGGCGCAGAACAGTACCACTCAGGCAGCAGTTAAGGATGTTTTGTTGCTCAAAGAAACCCGGTATGATTTTGGAAAAATCCAACAGGGAAAACCGGTAACCCATATCTTTGAAGTGGTAAACACGGGAAAAGAACCGCTTCAAATTGAAAACGTTCAGGCGTCCTGTGGCTGTACCACTCCTGAATGGAGCCATGACCCGATAGCGCCCGGAGCGGCAAAAAAAATTACAGTAGGTTATAACGCGGCGGCTAAAGGAACATTTGAAAAAGCAATAACTGTTTTTTATAATTCAGGAAAAACAAAGTTGCTGTATATTAAAGGAGAAGTGTGGGAAACGCCTGCCGACCCCGCTCCTGCTAACGCGAGTGTACAATTATTAAAAAATATAAACCATTAAATATGAAGAAACTGTTGTTTACAATGGCAGCCTTTGCCATAACTTCCTGGGCCGTTGCACAAAAAACCGAAGGCAAACAAAAAGCCGAAGACCTGATCAGCTTTAAAGAAAAAAAACATGATTTTGGAAAAATCAAGCAGGGATCTCCTGTTACTTATGACTTCGCCTTTCAGAATACCAGCGATAAACCGGTTGTAATAGAAAACGCGTGGGCTTCCTGCGGCTGTACTACACCCACCAAACCTGAACAGCCCGTTGCCAAAGGAAAAAGCAATGTGATTAAAGCAGGATTTAACGCTGCCGCGGCTGGTCCTTTCGATAAAACTGTGTATGTAAAAGTACAGGGCATAGACATTCCCCTTGAATTAAGGATTACAGGAAATGTGCTCAACGCCGAAGCCTATGCGAAATACGAATCGGAAAATAAAAAAAATAAAGGCGGTAAATAATTTACAGGCCGGCCGGTAGTATACCGGATCCGCTTTTTCATACTTCATCCCCTTTGCAGGAAAGCAAAGGGGATTTTTTTGCGCAGGCAGGCATATCAAAAACATTTACTCAATCCGGAATATTTTAAAATAGAGAGAAATGTTAACCCCTAAATTTGGCAACCTCATAAGGCGCTATTAATTTTGTGTTGTGATAATTGCAAAGAACATACCATACCTCCCTTCCGTCCGACGCTGTTCCACTCTATAATTCCATCGGGTTATGCGCTAATTATTCCCGAAATTCAAAATGAGCGTACCAGGACTTGTATTTTCAAAAAATCGTTCTATTTAACAGAAAATAATGGCAACAAATATAGCATTCAGTTGTGTTTCAACGGATGAGCACATGGCAGCATCTGCTATTCCCGGCAAGCTAACTCATCCATTACAAAATGGTCTTTACCAACCGCAATCCACCTTATCCGGGCCCCGGCTTCTAACAGATAAATCAAGGTTAAAGGAAATATATAGGTTGCGTGTAAATGTGTGGGAGCATTCGGGTAAAAGCAAATTTGTAAACAGGCAGCTTTTTCCCAATGGGTGGTTTGATGAATTAGACGAAACAGCCTTGCACTGGACCATTATGAACGATCAAAATGAAATAGTTGCAGCAGCCCGGCTTAATGTATTTCACTCCCTATATGAATTTCCCTATCACCAATCTATGAAACACCTCGTTCTTCCGGTTGCTTTTCCCTTTGCCTTTTACAGCCGTTTGGTTGTTGATCACAGGTATCACGGAAATGGATTAAGCAGGCAACTGGCCAAAAGCAGAATGTCTTTTTGTGAAAAAAACAGCATAAACTGGTGTATGGTTTTTATAAACAATACGCATATTTTAAAGTTATTTGAAAAATTAAATTTCAAAAATACAGGACAGGCATATGTGAGTTACCATCCATCTTTACAACCCCATTCCGTAAATGTTCTGATCAAAAACTAAGCTTATCGCTAAGTGGCAGATGTTCTGGTACCTAACGCTCCGTTATAGCGCGTCACGAAAACATTTGCTTAACAATGACGGCATAAACGACCACCTTGAGCAGCAGTCTGTATAAGCGTATAACAAATTTCATTATTTTAAAAACTACAGTTATGAAAAAGATAGGATTAACAATGCTTATAGCTGCCCTTATTTGTACTGCTTCATTTGCCGATGGTACCCATAAAGCAAGTAAACAAAAAGCGACCTTTATGTCAAAGCAGGATTTTCAATCGGATTTTCCCAACATAAAAGGCGAACAATGGAGCAGGGATCAGCAATACAGCGAAGCTACATTTATGCAAAATGGCATACTTATGCACGCTTTTTACGACTGGAACGGTGAACTCGCAGGCACTACGCATGATTTTGCCTATAGTGATTTGCCGGAATCCGCACGTAAAACAATTGCAAAACAGTTTAGAAATTATAGCGTTGAAAACACCATTGTGTATAATGACAAGGAAGACAACCTCAATGATTTATTCCCGCTGGTGCCTTATGAAAGTGATGTCAATTATTTTGTATCATTAAAAAAGAACGACCAGTCTGAATCCATTATATTACAGGTAACGCCTGATGGAAATGTATCTTTTTTTGAAACCATGCGGTAAATGAATGTCACAGAATAACATAAAAAGGAAAAGCAGCTAAACAAACCAGCGCATATACAATTGTTCTGGTTTGTTTTATTTTTCAATCTTAGAAAACCCGGCCAGTAACGTAGTACCTAATCCCAGGAAAGCGATCAGGGTAAAAGACCATCTCAGGCTAAATGCCTGTGCTATTAATCCAATGGCCGGCGGACCAAATAAAAATCCCAGGTAGCCGATAGTAGAAACAGCCGCCAGCGCAACACCTGAGGCTATTTTTCCTGACCGTCCGGCAGCGCTGTATACCAGGGGCACAACAGAAGATACCCCCATACCTGTGATCAGGAAACCTATAGTGGCAGGAATTATATAAGGCAGCGCTACTGCCAGCATTAACCCGCTGGCAATCAGCAAACCACTTATTCTGATCATATTTTTCCTGCCCAACCTTACCGACAGCCAGTCTCCGGCAAACCGGCCTCCTGCCATAGTGGTCATAAACGCTACATAACCCAAAGTAGTAAGCGATTTGGGAGCCTGTACTTCTTTGGCGAAATATATGCCGCTCCAGTCGAACATGGTTCCTTCGCATACCATGCAACAAAAAGCAATCAGCCCTAATTTCAATAAGGTGCCATCGGGTTTCGCAAATACCGGAACGTTGCTCCCCGAATGAACATCTTTTACCGGCAGGTATTTATATACCACAAAAACAATACTCCATACCAAAACAGTAATAATACAAAAATGAAGAAAAGGGGAGGCAGAAAAAGCCAGCATAAGCATGCCGATAGCGGCTCCGCTAAAACCCGCTACACTCCATACCCCGTGAAAAGAAGCCATAATAGACCGGCCATATGCATCTTCTACATTTACAGCCTGGGTATTCATGGAAATATTAAGGAGGTTGCCGGCAAAACCAAAAAGGAACAAAACCATTGCCAGTTGCCACACAAAAGAAACAACACCTAAAAAAGGAAGTAAAAATGCATAAACCACGCCTGCAATAACAACGGTTCGCCTGCTGCCATAACGTGCCACTAAGAAGCCGGATACGGGCAAACTCAGCATCAGCCCCACCGGTAATGAAAGCAGTACCATACCCAGCCCGGCCTCACTAAGCTGCAGTTTTTGCTGTATAGCAGGAATTCGTGAAGCCCAGCTTGAAAAGCAGAATCCGGCAGAAAAAAATAAAGCACTAACGGCAATGCGTGCAGTTCTTGCCGGTGATTGTACTTGTGTTAACGATGGCATATTAAAATGCTAAGTTATGGTTTGAGCAGGATAAAAATAATTTGTGGCTAACAATATGAGCTCCCGGTATTCAGGAAATATTTTTCAGGGCAATATTTTTTTATTAATTTGTTCTTCAAACACCATTTAATGAAAAGCGCTAACCTGCTTACCGTGGCATGGCTTTGCCTGTCCACCGGTGGTTTTACTCAAACTACACATAGTCCCTTAGTATCTTACTGTTTTTCTTCAGGGGCATATAGCAAAAGCTTCCAGGATGCATTTTCCGTTATATCCAATATCGGGGCACTGTCAACACTGAAAAACTTCCATGCCGGTGTATATGGCGAAAGAAGATTTATGCTGGCAGAAACCAGCCTGTATACTGCTGTTGCCACCATACCGTCAGCATCCGGAAATTTTGCGCTGCAGGCTGATTATTCCGGGTATAAAGATTATAGCGAATCCCAGGTAGGCATTGCCTATGGGTTAGCGTTGAGCGAAGATATAGGCATAGGCGCTAAATTCAACTATTACCATCTTCGCATACCTTCCTACCTAAGCGCTTCGGCAGTAAACTTTGAAATAGGATCGGTAATCCATATCAGCAAGCAGGTGCATACCGGTGTATCGGTATACAATCCTCTAAGCAGCCCTTTAGGAAAGCATACCGGTGAAAAGATCGCTTCGGTATACAAAGCCGGCATCGGGTATGAAATGGCTCCTTCCTTTTTTACACAGGTAGAAATAATAAAAGAGAAAAACAGGGATGTGAATGTGCACGCAGGCTTTCAATATAAGCCACTGGAGCAATTGTTTGCAAGGGCGGGCATTTTTACCGGCACATCATCCGGCTACTTTGGCGTGGGTTACCTGTACCGGCAACTGCGCATGGACATTTCCGTTAGTTTTCATCAGCAGTTGGGCATATCACCCGGCTTACTGCTGCTATACCAGTGGACCAAAAGCACTAAAGAATGAACCGGTGCAGCCTCATATTGTGCCTGTTGTTTCCCCTGTATGCACAATGCCAGGAGCAGCCGTCTTTTGAAGCGGAACAGCAATTAGAAGCCATAACAGAAGCGGCAGAAGATGGGGAAACTACGGATGATAGCTGGTGGCAGCAATTAGAATACCTGAAAAAGAACCGGCTCAACCTTAACACCGCTAATGCAGCCGAGCTTTCGGAACTACAATTATTATCTGCTCTGCAGGTGAACCAGTTCATGAATTACAGGAGGTTATTAGGTAACCTGGTTAGCATCTATGAATTGCAATCGGTGCCCGGCTGGGATGTACCACTTATTCAAAAACTGCTGCCTTATATTGCGCTTACAGTGCCTGCCTTAACAAAAGACAAACTATTAAAACAGCTTAATGGCGGCAACCATTCTATAGCGCTGCGTTATTCACGCGCTATAGAAAAAGCAAAAGGATACCTGCAAAAAGACAGCTCGGGCAGTGCTTATGCAGGTGATCCTTCGAGATTGATGCTTCGCTATAAATACCAGTATAAAAATCTTATGCAGTACGGGTTAACACTTTCGAAAGATGCCGGGGAACCTTTGTTTGATAAGACCGCAGGTTTTGATTTTTATTCTTTTCACTTTTTTGCGGGAAATATGGGTATAGTTAAAGCAGTTGCATTGGGCGATTATACTATTAATATGGGACAGGGGCTCATTCACTGGCAGGGACTCGCTTTTGGAAAAGGGGGCGCCGTAATGCATATTAAAAGGCAATCTGCTGTATTGCGGCCATATAATTCTTCAGGCGCATTTTATTTTCACCGGGGCGCTGCAGTTCAGGTTGAAAAAAATAAATGGCAGGGAGCAGCCTTTCTTTCTCTGAGGAAGTTAGACGCCAAACTAAATAAAGGCCCGGCAGAAGAGGAAGACTTTGTATCGTCTATTCATACTTCGGGATACCACAGAACACAAAGTGAAAGATCAGACTACGGCACTTTACACCAACTGGCATATGGAGCAACCCTGAAGTTTAAAAAAAGCAATTGGTATGCCGGGTTGAATATGATACAATATCATTTTAACCGGCCCATTCAAAAAGAAGCAGCGCCTTATAACCTCTATGCCCTAACGGGAAAGCACCATAGTAATTATAGTATAGATTATGGTTTCACTTTTAAAAACATGCATACTTTCGGAGAAACAGCTATTGACAACAATGTAAATATAGCATCCATCAACGGGGTATTGGTAAGCGTTCACCCTAAAGCCAGCATCTCCCTGCTGAACCGCAGCATTGCAAAGGCTTACCAGGCCTTTTACGGTAATGCATTTACAGCCAGTAACACGGTTTCTAATGAGCAGGGGTTATTTGCAGGGCTTTCCCTGAAGCCGGCGCCGGCGTGTAATGTAGATTTGTATGCCGATGTTTTTCATTTCCCCTGGCTAAAATACCGCACGGATGCCCCTTCCTATGGCAAAGACTATTTTATTCAGATCAGTTACCAGCCTTCAAAACTAACGGATATGTATAGCCGGTACAGGAGCCGCCGGAAATCCATTAATCAAAAAACGGAAGCTAATGTTATGAATGAAGTAGTTCCATTTTTCAACCGTTCATGGCGCACGCAGGTCAGCCACCGGCTTAGTAAAACTTTTTCAGTAAGACACCGGTTTGAGCTGTTGTGGTATAAGCCGGAAAAAGCAAATGAGGAGAAAGGTTTCCTGGCTTTTTTTGATGTTTTTTACAATCCTCCGCAAAGCCGCCTGCGTATAAATGCACGCCTGCAATATTTTGAAAGTGACAGTTACAACTCCAGGCTGTATGCGTATGAAAATGACGTGCTGTATTATTATGCAGTTCCTGTATTTTACGATAAGGGAACACGCTATTACATTAACGCCAGGTATAAGCTCAGTACCTGTATGAATATGTGGATCAAATGGGGGCAGGTCATTTATAGCGGAAAACACGCTATCGGCAGCGGTCAGGATGAAATAAAGGGAAACAAAAAATCGGAGATAAGAGTACTGTTGTCGGCAACGTTTTAATACGCATCAAAGTCTGCGGTATTTGAAAACCGTCTACCTATTTATAAACATAAAAACAACGGCTATGGCAAAAAAAGAGTTGCAGCTTTTGGTGGCAGAACAAAAAGTATTGAATAAGATGTATGCAATACGTGGTGAAAAAGTAATGCTGGATAAGGATCTATCGGCAATGTATGGCGTAGAAACAAAACAAATGAAAAGGCAGGTAAAGAGAAATATAGACAGGTTCCTCAAAGACTTTATGTTTGCGCTTACCAGAAAGGAATTTGAAAACTTGAGGAGCCAAATTGGCACCTCAAGTTGGGGTGGTGTAAGATATATGCCGATGGCTTTTACAGAACAAGGCGTTGCCATGTTATCCAGTATTTTAAATAGTGAAATACCGGTTTTGATAAACCAATTGGAAATAGCGAGTGTATATTGATGAGGAATTTGGTAACAGTAAGGCACAGGTCTGTCTAAACACAAAGCAATGCCTCCAAAGCTGCGCCAGTTCGGGGAAAAGCACAATCCCATTTTTTGAAGCGTCAAGCTATCCCTCTGGCTGATCCAGTGACCCGATCATCAAAGCGCATAAAAGGGTTAATATAGCATGGATTTCAGGCTCCGCGTCAGGGATGGTGAATACCTTTTCAACATCCATTTGCATGATTTCAATTATTTGCGGAAGATCACAAAAAGCGCCCTTCTCAAGGGAAAGTAACAAAAATATTCATCGCTTCCGGTATCAATAATGCCATCCGAGCAGTGAATTTTAAAATTAGGTTTTTGATTAAACTAAGAATATCTTTAGTTCAAATTCTTTATTTAAATGGAACAGCTGCTTGTCAACGACATAAAACAGGGCTCTTATGATGCTTTTAAATTTGCATTTTCTTTCTACCAATCGAGACTGCATAATTTTATTTATACGAAAACAGGCTCTGCATATTATGCCAATGAGGTAACACAGTTAACTTTCATTAAATTATGGGAGTACCGTGAAAGTTTAAGTGAAGAGTGGCAGCTTTCCACGCAAATATTTCGCATAGCTAAAACAACGCTTATTGATGTGTTGCGCAAAACAGAAAGTGAAAGGTTAAAATTAGAAGGCTTCGGTAAAAGCGGGTTAGAAGAGGTCACTGGTAATCTTCCCATGGAAACCTACGATGTTAATATAATATTGCAAATTATAACAGAAAAAATGCCACCCATGCGCAAAAAAGTTTTCAGTTTAAGAATAGAACAACGGTTGAGTTATAAGGAAATTTCTTCCTTACTGTCTATCTCTTTAAAAACAGTTAACAAGCATATGGAACTTGCTTTACCAAAAGCAAGAGCGAGGTTTAAATCACTTCGCTAAGTGCTGACCACCATTATATTATAATACTTAATCGGTTTGAACGTGATTGAAAAATTAATAAAAAAATATTTTGATAAAAATTCTTCCCCGGAAGAAAAAAAAAGCATTTATGAATCTTTGATAGATAGCCCGTCTGAATATACGCAATATTTTTCTGAAGAAGAATGGAATGCTTTTATTGATAGTAATGAAAAAGGGAGGGAACATGAAGCTGAACTTTTGAACAGGAAATACAAAACAGCTAATGCTAAAAGGATTGTTTTTTATAAGAGGATGGGTTATGCCGCAGCCTCTGTCATCATATTGTTTTTATCCTTTTGGATGATTAAAGTGTATTTTCCAAACAAGCAACCACAAATTTCTGCCCGAAAATTCACCGAATCTCCCGGTTTAATCGTTCGGTTCAATGCTTCCCCGGTTGCAGAAAAAATAGTATTGTCAGATAGTTCTGTTGTTGAATTATCTGCAGGCAGCAAAATAAGTTATCTGAGAAACTTTGAACCTGGCAGACGCACTATACAATTGGAGGGAACTGCTATATTTAAAATTTTTAAAAATCCGAAACGGCCTTTCACCGTTTTTTGCAAAGAAGTGGCTACTACTGCATTGGGTACAAAATTTAGAGTAAGCAATAGTAAGTCGGGGAAAGTGCTGGTAGAGTTAATGGAAGGTAAAATATTGGTGCGCCGATCTGGTAAGGAAGAGAATAATAGGAATGAACAATATTATCTTGTCGCCGGCGACGTCATAAGTTTTGATCGTCCTAAGAATATGTTCACTAAATATAGCACGATTGCTAATAATGAAGATAAAGCACCTTCAACGGCTTCAGGTAATCGGAAAACAGCATCCTTGCCAAAAAATGTAGAGAGCCTTTCTGACCGTCGTATCGAAACAGAGTCAAGCATACAATTTAATGGGGAAATGCTCCCCAAGGTTCTGGACTATATGTCTGTTGTTTATAAAGTGAAAATAATATATCCTACCAAATACATTTCACGTATTCGCTTTGTAGGCAGTGTACGAAAAAATGAGAACATTCATCAAATATTGCAAAACATTGCCATTATGAACGAACTGCAATTGAAGCAGGATACGGCTAATAATGTTTTTATCATTCAAATTCCATCCAAATAAGCTGTACTTAATTAGATGCTTAAAATCCCGGGTGTAAAACTCGTAGATAATGCCTGCACCTTGAAAAAGTTTTTTTCGAATTCTCCTGCACTAAAAGGGTTAAAATAAAATTAGAATGCGTTAGGGAATAACGATTGCTGCTTTCGTATAACATAATGGCAACAATATATTTCATTTATTTTAATTTAACCAACTCAAAACTTATGAGTAAAAACTTGAAAAGGCCTCTTTTTTACTTCTTTATGTGCATATGCTGTAGCATTAACCTGGCGGCACAGGAAAGGGTACCTTCTGTTACCGGATTGGTCCGGAACGCTTCGGGCACGCCCCTCCCTTTCGTAACAATAAACGCTTTAGCCAGCGACAAAATTTCACATCAAACTACCTCCGACACTTTAGGAAAGTTTAAGTTTGATCAACTTCCGGCAGGCAATCTGACCGTTGAAGTTTCTTCGGTGGGATATACCTCCCAAACACTTACCGGGTATAAAATCGTAAATGGCCAAACCATCTCCATGCTGGTGGATATGCAGCCGGCCCCCGGCAGTTTAGAGGAGGTAGTGGTAGTAGGTTACGGCAACCAGAAGAAAGTAAATCTTACCGGTTCCATTTCAACAGTGGCAGGTGTGGAATTGGCTAATAAACCGGTCGGACAAACATCAACAGCCTTACAAGGTATTGTGCCCGGACTTACAATTATGCAGCGTACCGGCCAACCGGGTTTTGATGGCGGCGTCATACGCATCAGGGGCATCGGTACCCTTGGTGACCCTAACCCTTTGATAATATTGGATGGTGTAGAATCTGATATCAACAATATTGAACCTAACGATATTGAAAGTATTACTGTATTAAAGGATGCCTCTTCAGCAGCCATATATGGCGCAAGGGCCGCAAATGGCGTGATTCTGATCACTACCAAACGAGGCAATAAAAGAGGGGTTGCTGTAAACTATAATTCCTATGTAGGAATTCAATCACCTACCAGTCTGCCGGATGTTGTTAACGCGCTTGATCACATGGAGCTTACAAACGAGGCTAGCGTTAATGTAGGCAACTCGCCTATTTTTTCACCACAGGTGGTAGCTGATTACAAAGCAAACGCTGCCGGCAATCCCGATAAATATCCTGATACAGACTGGCAGGATCTTACCTTGAAGAAAAATGCGATGATGCAAAGTCATTATATAGGCATCAATGCAGGTGGTGAAAGAGTGAAAATGATGGGTTCATTTAGTTACCTCGACCAGGACGGAATTATGCCGAATGTTAATTTTAAAAGATATAACGTACGCTTCAACACGGATATACAATTAAACAGACAGTTTAGTGGAACATTAGATCTTTCATTGCGTCGTACAGATATCAAACAACCTCCTTCAGGCGCCCCCTATATATTCCAGTTCCTGCGTTCGAACAATGCCACCAACCAGGCGATCTTATCCAATGGTTTGTATGGTGAAGGTAATAATGGTGAAAACCCGTTGGCACGTGCAGCAATTGGAGGGTTGTATCATGAGCAAAACCTTATGGCACTTTTAAACCTTAGTGTAAAATACAAACCGGCAAACTTTTTTTGGGCCGAGGTAAACTATGCTCCCCGTTATAGTGATCCACGTGTGAAAATCTTTTCCCATATTATTCAGATGTACAAATCGGATTTTTCTAAAGGCCTGGCCATACCGGGTATCAATTCATTAAGCGAACAATTTTCACGTAGCTGGTACAATAACCTGCGTGCTACCGTCAACTTTGATAAAGAAGTGGCACCAAATCACAGGCTAACGGTACTTGCCGGTGTGCAACAGGAAGACCAGTCGGATAGTTATATTTCAGCCTACCGCCAGGTGTTTACCTTCCCGGATTACCAGGTGATCAATTCAGGAAACCAGTTAAACCAGTCTAACGCAGGTTCAGCAACGTCATGGGCTCTGCGTTCGGCTTTTGGTCGCCTGAATTATAACTACAAAGAAAAATACCTGTTTGAAGCAAACGCCCGTTATGATGGCTCATCGAGGTTTGCTGCCGGAAATAAATATGCCTTCTTTCCCTCCGTGTCTGCGGGTTGGAGAATAAGTAAAGAAGCGTTTATGGATAACCCGTCTTCTGCGATAAAAGACTTGAAATTACGTGGTTCCTGGGGCCAATTGGGCAACCAGAACATAGGCTTGTATCCATATGTATCGTCAGTAAGCGTTGGTAGCAGCAATTATCCTTTTGACAAGACAGTTTTTGGTGGCGCTGCAATTAGCAATATGGCCAACAAAGATATTCAATGGGAAACTTCAACTGTTAGTAATATCGGTTTAGATCTTAATCTCTGGTCTAAATTAACGATCACAGCAGATTATTATTACCGCAAAACAACAGGTATCTTATTGCAATTGCCTATCCCTGGTATGCTGGGCCTATCTGCTCCTTATCAAAATGCAGGCGTAGTGGAAAACAGGGGATGGGATGTATCTGTAAATTATCGCAACCGCGCGGGTGCGTTTACTTACGGTGTTACCCTGGCATTGTCTGATGTTAAAAATAAAATATTAGATATGAGGGGTAGCAGAACTACCGGGCTTCTGGTGAATTTTGAAGGGAGTCCTATTGGAGCTATTTATGGTTACGAAGCAATTGGCTATTTTACAGATGCTTCCGATGTATCAGAGAACGCTACTCAATTTGGAAAAGTTGCTGCCGGCGATATTAAATACAAAGATTTAAATGGTGACAAGGTCATCAACAGTTCCGATCAAAAAACAATTGGTTCCACTATTCCCCGCTATAGCTACAGCGCCCATGTTGATCTGGGGTATAAAGGATTCGACTTTTCATTGTTCTTACAAGGGGTAGGCAAAGCTGATGGTTATATGGGTGGCCGTGGAATCATGCCTTTCTGGCAAGGTGGTACCGCGCTTGAGATCCACAAAGACCGCTGGACTCCCACACACAAGGATGCTGCGTTTCCACGCCTGGCCTACAGTGAAATTAATAACATCCAAAACTCATCTTTCTGGGTTAAAAATGCGGCCTATATGCGGGTGAAAAACATTCAGCTGGGTTATTCTTTCAAAAACGTTGGGTTTAAGAAAATACAGCAAGTGCGCCTGTTTGTTAGCGCGCAAAACCTCATCACCTTTGATAAATACTGGGATGGTTATGATGTAGAAGCGCCTGTAACAACTGAATATGGATCCGCTGGCTGGTATCCGCAAATGAAAGTGATTACCGCAGGTTTAAATATTAATTTCTAACCCATCAAAACATGAAGACGATGAAACAGGTAAAATTTATAATTATTTTCCTTGGTGTAATAACAGCAAGTTCATGCAGCAAGAAATATTTGGAGCGTTTTCCACTCGATAGCCCCTCTACGGCAACATTTTTATCCAATGAAGCAGAGTTGGACATGGCCGTTACCGGTAGTTACCAACCATTGCAATTTATAGGAGAAGATGCGGTGCCTTTTATCTTAACGCTGGAATATGTTTCAGATAATGGCTGGGAAAGAAACCCCAACCAGTTGCAAATTATCGGAAAGGGAATAGCCACCTCTGATAATGGGTATGCCAAAACGGTCTGGGATGCTTTATATGTGGGTGTTAGCCGTTGCAATTTTATTCTGTCTAATGCCGATCGGTTAAATGGCGTGGTGGCAGCGGATAAACTTAACAGGGTGTTGGGTGAGGTACGTTTTCTCCGTGCCTACTATTATTTCTATTTAAATGAAGTGTTTGGTGGCGTTCCATTATTAACCAAGACGGTTTCGCTGGCTGAATCACAAGTGGCCCGTAATACCAAAGAAGAAGTAGTGAATTTTATTATTTCTGAAATGGATGCGATTGCTTCTGCACTTCCAGTTGTTGCCGGTCAAATGGGCAGGGTCACAAGAGGCGCCTCTTTGGCACTTAAATCAAGGGCAGCGCTGTTTAATAAAAAATGGGATGCTGCTGCAAAAGCAGCCAGCGACCTGATGCAACTTGGTTCAAACGAGTTGCACGGCAATTATGGCGAAGTGTTTACTTATTCAGGTATGACCTCCCCTGAAATCATATTCGCTATTCAGTACCTGAGGAGCATGGGTACTCATGGTATTTCACGGCGCTTTTATTCCAGGACAGCTAACGGCTTCTCCAGTAAAGTTCCGGCCCAGGTGGTGGTAGATTCTTATGAATGTACGGATGGATTAACGATCGACAAGTCGCCGTTGTATGATCCCACCAAGCCATGGGACAACAGGGATCCCCGTTTAAACTTTTCGATAGTGCTGCCGCAAACCAGGTTCATCGGCTACGTATTTGAAACGCACCCAGACAGTTTGTTAACATGGGATTATAACGGATCGGTGCCCCAACGTGTGGCGAATGCAGATGCTATAAATCCCCTTGCCACTTTTACCGGTTACCTATGGCGCAAATATGCTTCACCCGAAGATTTGAACAACATTGATCAACCCGACATCAACGTGATTGTATTCCGCTATGCAGAAATATTACTGAATTATGCTGAGGCCAAAGTGGAATTAAACCAGATTGATCAATCGGTGTACGATGCCATCAACCTGATTCGCCAAAGACCTTCCGTTAATATGCCACCCATTACAGCCGGTAAAACACAGGCCGAAATGCGTTTTATTGTTCGCAGGGAAAGAAGGTCTGAACTGGCAGGTGAAGGAGTGCGATGGTTTGACATCCGCCGCTGGGAAATAGCAGAAACTGTGATGAATGGCCCTTTGCTTGGAAGGATACGCGATCGTTTACTTTCCAATGCGCCAAGAGTAGATGACAATGGGCTTCCTCATTATGAAAATGTAACGAATGCGAACCTGATGCGTGTAATAGAAACCAGAACCTTTAAAAAAGACAGGGATAATGTGTGGCCCATTCCCCAATCGGAATTGGAAACCAATAAGGCATTAGAGCAGAACCCGAATTATTAAACAAATGATATAAGCACGCATTCATAAAAAGCGTCCCGATTTTGAGACGCTTTTTATGAATGCGCTATTTTGCGTTGAGGACCCCCAATGCATTCGCTTGCTATCAGCTGCCGGCTCTCGGCTCGGTTCGTGCAACCTCTGGAGTTTTCAAAACCTATAAGTTTGACCGCGGGTTGTAACATCCCTCCAAAAACCACCTATATCTAAAAACTGATCGCCAAAAAACAATACACCAACCAAACCACCATCATCGGTGACAATTTTTTTAAAGGTTAAAGATATCGCTGCTTTTAGTTTGTTCTTTTAAAAGATTGTACGCTTAACCGTCAAGAACTCTCAAAAATTGGTTTATGAAAAAGCACCGACAAATGCCCCTTTCCTTCTTCGAAATCTAACCGGGGGGAAAGAAGAAAGGATTTTTACTTAGATTAATGGCATACAATCTTGGTGGTAGAACTTTGGCCCAAATACTCAATCATTCATAATGGTGCAACAAAATAAAAAAGGTCAGCGATGTATTTTTCATCCCTGACCCTTTCCCTGTTTAATGTACCGGGATATTAATTCAATATTTCACCCAGCTTTTTGATCAGGTCTTCCCCTCTCAGGCTTTTGGCAATGATCTTTCCTTCCTTATCTAATAAATAATTCATGGGTATGGCTCTAACCTCATATAAAGCGGCCACATCACTCTCCCATCCTTTAAGATCCGACACATGCGTCCAGGTAAGATTGTCCTGCTTAATAGCCTGCTCCCATTTGTCTTTTTTCTCATCTAAAGAAACGCCCAGGATGTCGAACCCTTTTGATTTATAAGTATTATATGCTTTCACCACGGCCGGGTTTTCCTGGCGGCATGGCCCGCACCAGCTTGCCCAAAAATCTAAAAGGATATACTTTCCTTTATAGGCGGCTAATGAAACGGGCTTACCGTTAATATCGTTCAATATAAAATCCGGCGCCTCGCTTCCGATAGCTGTGGCTTTTGCGGCATCTAAGCTTTTCTTAACAGCCTGCCCAAAATGAGAGGATTTAATCTCTTCATCCAATCCATTATACAATGGCTCCAGGTCTTCAGGCACCGCATCGTAGCCAAAAGTTTGCGCCAGTTGAAAAGCGGAAACATAAGAAGCGGGATTCTCTTTAACGAACTTTGCTACCAGCGCTTTATTTTCACCTTCCAGCGCTTCATATTGCCGCTGAATTTCACCTGCTTTCTGTCCATCGCCCGACATAGAAGCTACCTGGTACGCTTCATATAATTGTTTCTGTTTCTCTTCTATAGGCTTACGCAATGCATTAAATTTCTTAAGCTCTTCCTGCGCGGCAGAACCTGTGATCTCCGCTTTATACAATGAATCTAAGGTTCCTTTAATGTTTATTTTTCCTCCTTCCAGGAAGAATCCCAGCGGAAACCTTTTTTGCCCGTGCTGGTCATAACCCAAAAGCACGAATTCAGGCTGAACCGCCGTTCCTTTAAATGTAAAGCTACCATTCACAATTTCAGCAGAATCGGGTATTTGCTGTTCCTTTTCCGGATGATACAAATAAGCCCATCCATTATCCAGTCCATTAATATTACCGGTTAAGAGGAACGTAGTGTCACCCGCTGTTTTTCCTCCGGCGGAGGATTTGCCTTTATCAGCGCAGGATGCCAGTATAAAGGCAAAACTCAATACAATAAGTAGCTTTCGCATTTACAATATTTTTAATTAAGGCGTAAAATTAAGCATTAAGCGCCTGCCTGCAGCCGCAATGATGGCAAAACATTGTTATTATTTTATAGCCTGCCGGGTGAACACTTACCACATACTACTTACCACTTACTACTGATACTGAATATATATCGGCCGCGGCTTTAACTGCAGCACTTCTTCGGGCGTCATAGTACGGCTGTTGGGTTCCCTGAAGTCGTTTTTGTAAAAAATTTTGAATCCTGCATAATGCACAGGTTCTTTATAAATGTATTGTCTGTAGGTATTGATTTTGCGCGCCTGCAGTCCCCAGCCATCCATATCCATTACGATCTGAACTTCGGGGCGCGTTTTGATTTGCTTATGATTGGTTACCATTCCCTGCGTGAAGCGGTGTATTACTAATATTTTAGGAGGAAGGTTATGTTGTTTAACCAGGTTGGCCAGGTAGCCCGTAACATAGTTGATATCATCTGCATTAAAAGTACCGATAACCGTGCCGGGCCGTTGCCCGCCCTTCATTGAAAATTCGGGATCTATACCCAAATGTACATTGGGCATTATTAAATACTTTTCTAATTGCGGGATCTCCTCCTGCAAAGTGCTTAATCCCACCTGCACATCCAGGAAAGTAATGGCATCAATTTGCGCGGCCATGCTCAAAACAGAATCCACCTGGTGAAAAGGCATGCGCAGCCTGTATTTTCCACCTTTTCCAGGGCTTTCCTGAGCGGTTACCGCTATATAATGCAAAGCCGGTAAAACTTTAGTGGTGGTGTCTGCAGCTTCCCACTTATCCACTTCTTCCCTTAGCCTGGCTAACATTTCAGCAGGCGGCAATTCGCCTAAGATCCCCATCCGCTTCGAATACAGGTTGCCATAATAGGAAACTACTCTCTTAAAAGGAAAAATAGCACCCGGAAGCGGATAAGGCGCATTTACCGGCCACAAGCCGGAACTGTCGCCATTGGCCAACTGTATATTTTTCTGATTATACAATGCAGTATCAATCGGTGCGGGTGCATCCTGTTTCAGCGATACATCTTCCCGGAGCTCCATTACACTGCTATCTTTTGCCTGATCCGTTTCTGAAAAACTTTGCCCGCAACCGGCGGAAAGCAACACAAAAGCAAATAAACACACCAAAAACGCAACCCGTTGAAAATAATGAAAAGCAGAACCGCATCCTTTCACAGCAATGTTTTCCACAGCTTTAACCAAAACATGACGCATAACACAATTAATGTTTATAAGTGTCTAAAAATGAACAGGCAAAGTAACATCCTATTCTTCCAAAAACGTGATAATCAGGTAAATATTATCAACAATTTTACATTATTTTTTTAAGGCTGTGCCTGAGTAGAAAAAATGAAAATTATTAGTCTATAAATTTTGTAGACTAATAAATCAACGCTATATTTGCTTCATGATGAACAGTTTTTCGCATCTTATCACTAACTCCATGGCGCGATGTTAAGTAGCTGACGATGCGCATTTTTCTCTATCATTTTTTCTTCCTCATCTTCCCGTTATGAAATATTTCTTTAGCCCGTATTGGTTGGCCTGCATATTACTATTATTAATTACTCCGGGAGCGCTTCATACAGACCCGGTAATTATAGCTGGCAAACTGGTGGAAGAGGGAACGGGTAACCCGGTTAACGGAGCCTATATCTGCATTGTAAGTGGTGAAGAAGAAACGATAAGCGGCAGGGATGGCAGCTTTATTTTGAAGACCTGGCAGCGCTTACCTGTGCAATGTACAATAGAGCATAAGGATTTCACTGAAAAAAAATTAACCATGGAGAAAGGAATCCATGAAATGGTAGTATTGCTTAAGGCACAATAAGGCATAAGCGGTTTTGACAGGCACAACATATGAGTTACGTGGCCGAGCGGACAGGCAAAGGCGGGCAAGTCCTTTTACGGTGGTTCGATTCCACCCGTAACTGCGGAGTCATAAAGCAAGCAATCACTAACGCCCTTTCGTTTCTACGGAGGGGCTTTTGTTAATAAAAATGCAAACCAGATACGAAAACTCCCATTCAACTCTCACGTTCCTGTTCTCACATCTCACCTCTCACGTGTCACCCCTCAGCCCGTGAAACGATAAACTATTCACCATTCACCGTTCACTTCACAACATTTTTCTTAACCCAAATATCCTAACACCTCTTCCCCCATTGCGGTGGTGCCTAAAATTTTATCAGCCGGTGTTTGCGCATCGGCAATATCCCTGGTACGAAAACCCGACTTAAGTACTTGATCAACGGCATTGATAACCGCATCGGATTCGGCTTTCATTCCAAAAGAAATATCCAATAATAAAGCAGCCGATAAAACGGAAGCCAGCGGGTTGGCAATGCCTTTGCCGGTAATATCATGCGCGGAACCATGGATGGGTTCGTACACCCCTGTGCCATCACCAATAGAAGCCGAAGCCAGCATACCCATGGAACCGGCTATCTGCGAAGCTTCATCGGTGAGTATATCGCCGAACAAATTGGCCGTAACCACAACATCAAAGCGGCGGGGATCTTTTATGAGCAGCATGGCAGTAGCATCTACAAACTGGTGCTCCACTTCAATATCCGGGTATTCCAATGCTACCTTTTGCACTACTTCTCTCCATAAACGGGAGGTTTCAATTACATTGGCTTTATCAACCGAGCATAATTTTTTTCTTCTTGTTCCGGCCGATTCAAATGCCTTACGGGCAATGCGCTCTACTTCATAGCGACTGTATTCCGCCACATCATAAGCTGTATCGCCATTGTTCTTTCTTCCTTTTTCGCCAAAATAAATATCGCCGGTTAGCTCCCGGAAAAACATAATATCGGCGCCTTTCAATATTTCGGGCTTAATGCTGGAAGCGCCCAGCAATTCGTCAAATAATTTAATAGGACGGATATTAGCATACAAACCCAGCTCCTTGCGCATTTTCAGCAAGCCCTGTTCCGGTCTTACTTTAGCCGATGGATCATTATCATATTTGGGATGACCTACAGCGCCAAACAACACAGCGTCCGACTGCTTCATTTTTTCCAGCGATTCAGCGGGTAGCGGATCTCCCGTAGCTTCAATGGCCACATGACCAATCAATGCTTCATCATAGGAAAAACTGTGGCCAAATTGAGCTGCAATTTTATCTAATACTTTTTTACCAACTGCTGTTACTTCCTGTCCTATCCCATCGCCGGGAACAATTAAGATTTTTTTGGTTGCCATTTTGTTTTATTTATCCATCAATGCTATTCAACATCTTTTGCGTGGCTTTAATTGCCGACACGGTTTGATCACTGTCGAGCCCGCGCGTTTTGAATTCCTTATTATTGTACTGCCATGTTATGATCGTTTCACACAACGCATCGCTTCTGCCGCCGGGTGGTATGCGAACCGCATAATCGGTTAAAAGCGGCAGCTCCAGCTTTTTTTGCTTATATACTTTCTTGAGCGCATTCATAAACGCGTCATATTGCCCGTCGCCCTGCGCATGCTCTTCAAACAATTCGCCTGCTATCATAACCTTTATTGTTACAGACGGATTGAGGCCTTTGGAATGTGTTAATACATAGTTCTCAATTTTCACTGTTTCTTCCGTAACATCACTGTTTAATATATCCGAAATAATATAAGGAAGATCTGATTGCGTAACATCTACTTTCCTGTCGCCCAGTTCTATGATCCGTTGCGTTACTTTTTTTAAATCGGTATCAGACAGGTGTATGCCCAACTGCTGCAAATTGTTTTCAATATTGGCTTTGCCGCTGGTTTTGCCCAGCGCATATTTTCGCTGGCGGCCAAAGCGTTCCGGCATCAGGTCGCTGCAGTATAGCTTATTTTTTTTATCGCCGTCTGCATGAATGCCTGCCGTTTGGGTAAATACGTTTTCTCCCACTACCGGCTTATTTGCAGGAATGCGAAATCCTGAAAATGTTTCAACCAGCTTACTCACCGTATAAAGTGATTTTTCAGCGACCGCAGTTTTTACTTTCGGCATAAAATCGTTCAAAACGGCTATAGCACTGGCCAGGGGTGCATTACCTGCCCTTTCACCCATACCGTTTATAGTAAGATGAATGCCATGAGCGCCTGCCCTCACCGCTTCCAGCACATTTGCCGTTCCCAGGTCGTAATCGTTATGCGCATGAAAATCAAAATGGATGCCGGGATACCGCGCAACGATTTCGGATACATACTGATACGTTTCCGAAGGGATCAGAACGCCCAGTGTATCGGGCAACATTATTCTTTTAACAGGCTGGTGCTGCAGGAAATCAAGATATTGAAAAACATACTCTTTTGAATAACGCATGCCATTGCTCCAGTCTTCAAGATATACATTACACGCTATACCTTTTTTCGCGGCAAGAGCGATAACGGCGGCAACATCGGCGAAATGCTGTTCCGGTTTTTTCTTCAGCTGGTGCGTTAAATGATTTAATGAGCCTTTGGTAAGCAGGTTCATTACTTTTGCCCCGGCTTTCTGCATCCATTGCACGGATACGTCTCCGTCAACAAAAGTGAGTACTTCTACCCTGTTCAGATACCCGTTGGCTTTCGCCCATTTGGTAATTCTTTTTACCGCATCAAATTCCCCTTCCGACACGCGGGCCGAAGCTACCTCAATCCGGTCTGCCTTTACTTCCGACAACAAAAGTTTGGCGATCGTTAATTTTTCTGAAGCGGAAAAAGATACGCCGCTGGTTTGTTCTCCATCCCTGAGCGTGGTATCCATTATTTCAATATAGCGTTGGGCTGCCGGCATTTTCAGGTAAACTTTTAGTATAAACTTGTGGCTGCAAATGAACGGATATCTGCTTTCATTGCCTGGAGGTAATCAATATCATCATAACCATTCATGAGGTTATTTTTCTTATACCCGTTAATGTCAAACGATTCCGATTCCCCGGTGGAAAGGATGGTGATGGTTTGTTCGGGAAGGTTTATTTCTATTTCATTTTTGGGGTTGGCTTCAATAGCAGTGAATATCTTATCTAAAAATATTTCACTTACCTGAACCGGGAGGATGCCCACGTTGATGGAATTGTTTTTAAAGATGTCTGCAAAAAAGCTCGACACCACACAACGAAAACCATAATCGTAAATGGCCCATGCAGCATGCTCACGGCTGCTGCCGCTACCAAAGTTTTTACCGCCAACCAGGATTTTGCCGGTATACAACGGGTTATTCAGCACAAAATCTTTTTTAGGGGTATTATCGTTGTTGTACCGCCAGTCGCGGAAAAGATTATCGCCAAATCCTTTTCTTTCCGTTGCCTTTAAAAAGCGGGCGGGGATGATCTGGTCGGTGTCTACATTTTCAATAGGCATAGGCACCGCGGTGCTTTTAAGTACTGTAAATTTATCGTAAGCCATTTCGGAGTTTTGTAGTTTGTAGTTTTTTGTTTGTAGCCTTATACCTTATACCCTATACCTCATGCCTTATACCTCACACCTTCTCCTCAGCAATCAATTCTCTTGGGTCTGTAACCACCCCCGTAACTGCTGCCGCTGCTGCTACCAACGGACTGGCCAGCATTGTTCTGGCGCCGGGGCCCTGCCTGCCTTCAAAGTTCCGGTTGCTGGTGCTTACTGCGTATTTACCGGCAGGAATTTTATCATCGTTCATTGCCAGGCATGCCGAACAACCGGGCTGGCGCAGCTGAAATCCCGCATCTAATAAAAGATCCAGAATGCCTTCTTCTTTTATCTGCTGCTCTACTACGTGTGAGCCCGGAACGATCCATGCGGTAACATGATCCGCTTTTTTCCGGCCTTTTATAATGGAAGCAAATGCGCGAAAGTCTTCGATACGGCCATTGGTGCAACTGCCTATAAAAACATAATCTACCTTTTTACCGAGCATAGATTCTTCTTCCCGGAATCCCATATAATCGAGCGATTTTTCATAGCTCGATTTTCCGCTTCCAGCTTCTTCCGATACGGGAATGCGGTTGCTGATACCCATGCCCATACCCGGGTTAGTGCCAAAAGTGATCATAGGCTCTATATCTGAAGCATCAAAATGATATTCCCTGTCGAAGCTGGCGTCATCATCCGTTTTCAACGTTTTCCAGTAAGCCAGGGCCGTATCCCAGGCTTCCCCTTTAGGCGCCTTATCTTTTCCTTTAATATAGGCGAATGTTGTTTCGTCCGGCGCTATTATTCCGCCTCTTGCCCCCATTTCAATACTCATGTTGCATACCGTCATCCGGCCTTCCATGCTCATTTGTTCAAAAACGTCCCCGGCATATTCAACAAAATAACCGGTAGCGCCTGCGGCCGTTAGCTTTGAAATAATATAGAGCACTACATCTTTGGGCGTAACGGCCTTCCCCAGCCTGCCGTTAACGCTGATACGCATTTTCTTTGGCTTAGGCTGCATAATACATTGGGAAGACAGCACCATTTCTACTTCGGAGGTACCGATGCCGAAAGCAATAGCGCCAAAAGCGCCATGGGTGGAAGTATGCGAATCGCCGCAAACAACGGTCATGCCCGGCTGGGTAATACCGTTTTCAGGACCCACCACATGCACTATACCATTTTTGGGATTACCGAGTCCCCAATGCGAAATGCCGTATTTGCCGGAATTGGTTTCCAGCGCTTTTAACTGGTTGGCCGAAAGCGGATCCTGCACGGGCAGGTGCTGGTTAATGGTAGGCGTGTTATGATCGGCGGTAGCGAATGTTTTACCGGGGAACATTACCGTTAACCCTCTTTGCTCCAAACCCAAAAAGGCCACCGGGCTGGTTACTTCATGAATAAAATGACGGTCAATAAAAAACACATCGGGTCCATCCTCAATTTTTCTTACCACATGGGAATCCCACACTTTATCAAATAATGTTGCCGGTTTACTGCTCATTTTTTACGAGTTTAAAAGAGAACCGCAAATTTCTTAAATTATAGCCAGATAATCAGGATTTATCCGGTTTAAATTTAAATCTTTAGCAATTCCGGCTCATGATGTCTTCACTCCCCTTATGTCGAACGGAGTTTTCAGAGCCAGACTATGGATCAAAATAACCTTTTTCTATAAGACCAGACAGCAGCGGATCAAGGCTTCTTCAATTGGTGATTAAAATGGCACAAGGGGATCTTCATCAGGGCTGTGCACCTTAATATGGCTTCACTTTCCTGCTTGTATGTCGTATCCGCAATACTAATATTGTGTTTTTACTAACACGATAGGAAACACGATAATGAAACCTCGTAAAAGCCCGGTAAGAACCGTCATTCTGCCGTTTGTACTTATCTGGTGGGAACTTTTCAGGGTTCTTAGCGGTAGCATTTACCCGGGCTACGATGGCATCTACCACCTTCTCCGCCTGCTGAAAGGAATCTTTTAGGATATATTCGAAAATACCGGATAATTGTTTTTCAGCATTCTTACCTCAAATTATTTGGAATGTTTCTTTTTCCATCCTGCAATCCTTTCCTGCATTTGATCGTGGGTATAAAACTCGCCTTCCAAAATAGCCTGTTCAGCTTCCTTAAGTTCGTTGTTGTAGTTTGAAAAAGTTGTTCCGATTTCAGGAACTACAGGCACTTCAGTAATAATGTAACTTTTTACTACCTGTAATACAACTTCTTTCTGCCCGGGACTAAGTTTAGGCCAGTATTCCTTTATTTCTTTGTCAGCAGGCAACGCTCCCATATATTAACATTAATGGTTTGTTCAAAGTTAACCATTTTCCGCCAAGAGTTCTGCAGGCCTACTATAGAAATTTTCCGCATACTGCCTGTTACTAAAATTCGAAATCCGAAGGAGATAGAACAAAAGGGGTTATACTGTATCTGGACTTGCAGAACGAAAAAAGGGAATACCAAACAGTACCCCCTTATATCTTAATACAGAAAATATACTATACTCCTATTCTTCCGGCGTTAAATACCGGGCATAGGCATAGCCTTCTTCCCCGTCATCGGTTCTAATCAGCCACCACTGGTCGTTTGCCTTACTCACCAGCGTTACCAGCTCATTGTGCGCCGCTTTGCCAACAATGGGCTGATCGGTACCGGGACCTTTACGGATATTCAGATTAGACGTTTCGGTAGTTACTTTAGCCTTAGCGCCTGCCACGGCAGTTGCTACATTTACATTCATTACCACATCTCCCGATAAAAAATTGGGGTCAATTTTCCCGTATATATCCCACAATTGATCCTTTACACTGCCCGATGGCGCTTCACCATCAATATATAATACGCCATCCTGCTCTCTTACCTGCAAATTGGCCACACCCGAACCGGTAGCCGTATCTACTAACTGTTTGTATTTATCCTGTAGTGCCATATATGTTTAGTTTTTTAGATTAGTTAATTTTTAACGCGGTGGCGTCTACTTTCTTAGGCTTTAAGCCATCCAGTGTCATTTTAATTTTCCTCCAGTTAGCCGCCGTGGTTTCGCCGGTAACGGTAATGATGCCATCAGCAGCGGTGGCTTTAACCGTGGGGAAATCCTTAAGCGCATCTGCAATACCTTTCGTTAAAGGATCATCTGCCGCAATTTCAACAGGAGCGGGCGGAGGAGGCGGAGCGATGGTGGTATTGTTGATAACCTGCTTCACGCCTTCTATACTTTTAACGGCAGCTTCACTGTCCATTTGATCGGCCTGGTCTTTAGCTTCCCCGCTAAGCGTAACTACGCCATCCTGTACGGTAGCCACAAGATGTGATAAAGCGGTATTGGATTGAATTTTGGCTTCTATGTCCTGGTCGCTTATTTTAGGTTTACACGAAAAAAGCCAGATGCCGGCCATAGCAACAAACATAGTACCCTTAAGCAAACGAAAAAGTGTTTTTTCCATACAAGTGTTGGTTTTAAGAATAAATAATATTAAGACTCAAAAGAAAATCATGCCAACTAAAAAATTGCCTGAAATTAAATTTTTAAATTGAAGGTTATTCAATGCCTTTAACCCTTAGCCTTATTTATGTATGATATACGTTGCTCCTTCTATGGCTAAGTCTGTATTGGGAAACACAGCCCGGGCTTCCGTAACAAAATCATCCAAGGTTTCATAGCGGCTGCTGAAATGCCCGATCAGCAGCTTGCCGGCATTGGCTTTTAAAGCAATAGCCGCAGCCTGAACACTGGTGGAGTGCATACGGCCGGCGGCTTTTTCTTTTTGATCATCTAAGTAAGTGGCTTCATGATATAAAAGATCAACGGCCTTACATTTTTCAGCAATGCTTTCATCATAAACCGTATCCGCGCAATAGGCATAACTTTCCACAGGCGGTACCGGCAGGGTGAGCCACTCTTTTTTTATAACCATCCCATCTTTAGTAATATAATCTTCCCCTGCCTTAAGCCGCTGGTAAAAGGAAGAAGGGATGGCATACTTCCTCAGTTTTTCGCTATCCAGCTTTAAGGGTTTGTTCTTTTCCTTAAACATAAAACCCCAGCAGGGTATACGATGATTTACCGCAAAGCAGCTTACCGTTATCTTCTTTTCATCAACCAAGATACCTTCCTTTTCGATGACAACAAAGTGTAAAGAGTAAGGTAAAACCGTATCGGCGGCTTGCAGTTGTATATCAATGATTTCCCTGAGCAGCGGCGGTGAAAATATCCACAGGTCTTCCGTACGTCCGTTTAACCCATAACTGGTGAGCAAACCGGGTAATCCAAAATAATGATCGCCGTGTAAATGGGAAATGAATATATAGCGGATACGGTTACGGCGGATCTTATAGCGGTTCATTTGTATTTGCGTGCCTTCGCCGCAATCCACTAAAAACAGATGCTCATCATAATAAACCACCTGGGCAGTGGGATGCCTGTCGTGCATTGGAAGCGCCGAGTTATTGCCAAGTATGGTTACTGCAAACACATTGTTACGATTAAAAAGTGAAAAAGTAGTGTTAAGTTAATCATAATATGCCGTATCAAAGGGGTAAGGAATAGGGTATAAGGAGTAAGTGTCTTTCACTTCTCTCGTTTCTTTTCTCACCATTCATGTTCCACCTGGTGAAACGATAAATGATAACCGTGAGACTACCCATTCACCATTCACTTCTCACTATTCCCTTCTCTCAAAATCGAAAAGTGTTGCTGTAAAAACCCCATCTTCTCTTTTTTTAAAGATCACATCCCAGTTGCCCGTGTAGCGCAATAACTTCGGAACCAGGTAACCATTCGCTTTTGTCATCTCCACCTGCAGCTGCACCTCAAAATCGTATACACCCGCTTTATAGCTCATAGCATAATTCCTGGCCAGCACCTCAAATGTATTTACACTAAACCAGGTGGTCATTTCATCAATCACTACCCGGTCTTTTTTTGCTCCTTTTAATCCCGCTCTGGCTTTTATAACAAACAAATAGCACAGCTCGCCAAGGTGTTCCTGCAGATCGAGATGATAATCGTAGAGGGGCGCCATATCTTCTTCAAAAATGGCCGTTTTGCTGCCAATAAACGGCAGTCCGGGTATGGCTTTGCCGGGGTTAAAAAAAAGCATTTTTAATTGTTCCTTACGTTTAGCCATGCCCGATTTACCCTTCAGGTTCAGCTCCGTTCCTTTTACTATATTGGTTTCACCGCAAATGGTATCGGGGGCAAAGAAAAGACTGGCATATAATTCAGGCGTGTAATAATTATACTGTTGGTTGCTGCCATACATATCCCCTGTAACTTCTTCCTGTACAATGCTGGTATGACGGCAGCCCTTATCGGCCCATTGCGTAGTTTTGCTGTATAAGGCGGCTTTCACCTTTCCTTTTTTATCAAACATGCGGATGTCATTCAGCGAAGTGAAGTTCAGTATACGCAGGTTGCGGAAAGCCTTGTAAAAAGTAGTATCGTTTTTTACTCTTTCAATAAAGGAAGGTATGTCTATATTATTACGGATGATGATCTCCGACAGTGTAATCACTTTTTTATCCACCGTCACGGTATCGTTCTGCTGGGCAGGGAGCAACACGGGAAGTAAAAAAAACAACAGCAGGAGTTGCGTTATATGCCGGTATTTACTTTGCAAAAGACATTTTGTAATCAACATTCACTTTTCCTTTCGAAATATCGTCGAGCTTACCTTTCATTAACCTGCGCTTAAAAGGTTTCAGGTAATCAATGAATAATTTACCTTCAATATGATCGTATTCATGAAGGATGACCCTAGCTGTTATTCCGTTAAATGTTGCAGTGCGGGGCTCAAATTGTTCATCCACATACGCGATGGTTACTTCCTCATTGCGGTAAATATCTTCCCGTATTTTGGGAATGCTGAGGCAGCCTTCGTTATATGCCCATTCCTTACCATCCAGTTCCTTAATATGGGCATTAATAAAAACCTGCTTAATTCCGGGCGTATCCGGATATTTATTACGCTCTCCATCATCCATACCCGCAAACACCTGGGTACTGTCTATAATAAAAAGGCGGATATCGCGGTTAACCTGGGGTGCTGCCAGGCCTACCCCGCTGGATGCATACATGGTTTCCCACATATCCTCAATCAGCTTACCTAATTTGGGATAGTCCGGCGTTATATCCTTACACACTGTTCTCAGCACCGGGGCGCCATATGCTATAATGGGTAAAATCATGGGTTTTACTTATTGATTCGCTTATTTTATGGCTGCAAATTTAGCTGAAATTCCGTAAACTAATATTCCTGTTCACCGGCATGATCCAAACTTACTTAACCGAGAATTTATATACGGTTATCTGGTGATATTTTTCACCCGGGCGCAAAATACTGTCGGGGAATGCAGGCTGGTTGGGCGAATCGGGGTAGTGCTGGGTTTCGAGGCAAACACCTGCGTGCTTATGGTATGGTATATTAGCGGGTGTGTGCTGCAGGCTGCCATCTAAATAATTGCCTGTATACAATTGCACCCCCGGCTGTGTGGTGGCGGTTTCCATAAGCCGGCCGCTGGCGGCATGATACAATGTGCTGATGGTTTGCAGCTTACCTGTATTATTACCCAGCACAAAGTTGTGGTCGTAACCATTTCCCGTTGCAGCAATGTCCTTTCCGATCTTTTTAGGAGAAGTGAAATCGTAAGGGGTATTTTTTACCGGAACCAAATCGCCCGTAGGAATAACCTTGTCGTTGGTTGTGGTGTAATAACCCGACCGCAGCATCAGTTCATGATCCAGCACAGTGGCATCACTGCCTGCCGATAAATTAAAATATGCATGATTGGTAAGGTTAACGGGTGTGGCCGCATCCGTAACCGCTGTATAATCAATGATGAGCTCACTTTCTTCTGATAAAGTATACACAACAGTAACAGTAAGATTGCCCGGATAACCTTCCTCGCCATCAGGGCTCTTATATGTGAGCTGAAGCGAAGCACTTTCGGGGGTAAAAACGGCATCCCACACTTTTTTATCAAATCCTTTTATGCCCCCGTGCAGGGTATTGCCATTGTTGTTCGGCGCCAGCTGGTATACTTTGCCATTTAACGAAAAACGGGCGTTGGCAATGCGGTTGGCATACCGTCCAACTAAGCAGCCAAAAAAAGGATTGTTCTTTTGCAGATAACCTTCCAGCGAATCGAAACACAATATAACATTCCCTTTTTCACCTGTTTTGCCTGGCGTTATGATATCGGTGATGGTGCCTCCGTAGTTCAATATTTTTACCGTTACACCCTTCTTATTAGCCAGCGTATACTGCAGCACATCTTTTCCTTCCAGCTCTCCCCATTTTTTTACCTGTTCGTTAACCATTATAAATCCATTTAAAAGATAATAGATGAAGTTATGACCTAAGTTCGAAATAAATAATGTAACTGAAGAAAAATACAGTCCTGCCTTCCTGTATGATCTGCCCTGATACCTGTTCATTAATTTCCACCAAACCCTCCCCTGAAGCCGATACGAACCGCGGAAGTTTGGAACCCCTGGTTGCCAAAACCCCATACATAATCAATTCTCAGGATTTTAAGTATGTTTTCGATACCACCAAAGGCCTCATAATAATAATTATTCTTGTTCACTACAAACGCATTGGCGCCTCCTATAAGATGCAGGTTGAGCGTTTTAATGAATGGTATTTTATTGGTGAGGAACCCGTTGAAATGATGCTCTATATTTAAGGTAGCATACAGCCTTTCGGTAGTTGAGCGGGCATAATAGGGAGCCAACTGAAAACTGTTCAGGTATTCCGTTGCTACCAGCATCCGGTTACCATTGAAATGCTGGTAATCGGGTATCTCCAGCCTGCGGTTATTAAAAAAACCGCCTACTGAAATGTTATAATCAAACATGCCGGCCAGCTTTACATTAATATCATCCTTTACGGAAAATTTCCAGCGGTCATAATCCACATCGCTGCCCAGTAAGCCGTTAATGCCTTTGGCAAAGCTTACGGTAAACATCGGATACTTAGAACCCAGGTTAATTTTCCGCTCGGGTAGCTGGATATATTTTGTTCCGGGCCGGTAGCTAACCGTAAATGCCGCTACCAGTGCCTGGTGCCGCTGAAAGTTCTCTGAAACCAGTTCCACCGGGTAGTTGGGCGTTCGGCGGGTGATGTTTTTAGCTTTTCCCCAATAGGTGTCATCGGTGTTTTCAAGCGGCATCCTGTCCTGGTAGCTGATATTCGCTTTTATGGTAGTGCCCTCTCCCACTCCTCTTGTATATAATATTTCGGCAAAGGCCGCCTCATAAATTTTCAAATAGTTGCTTCCAAACAGCAGGGTATTGTAAGAATTAACAATCGGTTTTACCGGGTTGTTATTGTTGATCTGGAATACCTTTTTACCTCCGGCAAGCGCAATCGAATTCATACGCCATTTCCCGAAAGTATATTGTGTGGCAACATCGGCATTCAGGTGACGGTTGGTAAATCCATAACGCACCGTGGGTGTAATGGAAACAGACCGGTTTTCTGTAAAATTCCTGGCATAGGTTGGACCTAAATTGATATTGAACCCTTCCACCGTGTTAAAGTTCGTTATTTCAATCAATGGCGGATAACTGAAGGATGACTTCTTGCTTTGCCGGTTAAAGGTTTGTCCGAAAATTAAAATACCGGCAGGAGTAAACCTGTTCTTTCTCCTGTCAACAGAATCAAGGTAGCGGGGGTCACGCCGTACGATCTCCAGGCTGTCTTTTTTCAGGTAATCCATTAGTTCATCATCCAAAAGCGGCACCGGACGAACGGTATCCCAGTAAGCACGCGGCTTTTTATTAGACCCGGTGTCGTATGCGAGAATGATATTGCTGAAAAATTTTTTATCAAATTCCGGATCAAGCGTATAATCCGAATACACGGTTACGAAACTTCCTTTGGCATCAAACCCAAACATTTTAACCGCGGGATATACTACCTGGCTGTGAATCATCCATACGTCTTTGGAAACGGGCACATAGAGGTGCTCAATACGCAATGTATCTGCCAGCTCCATCTGCGATCTTTTGGTAAGCATCAGGTCCACGCTATGAATCCGCCACTCCTCCTCAACAATATTGATATAGCCGCTGAACAGGGGCTCATAACTTCGTTTGGGCGTAACCTTTATATGATTGATCAGCCTGCCGTTCTCCGTAAAGCTGCCCATGAATTGATAACGGTAAAAATTCAGGGCGTTTTCAGCAATGGGAGAAATAAAACCACGCGGATTAAGCGCATTGCTGATCTGTATATTGTTATCATAAAAAGTAACGTATCGCGGACTGCCGAATCCAAAACCTTCCGCCTGGCCGCTTACCCTGGTGGAAGTAACTTCTACCTTTTCCTTTTCGGGTTTTTGAAACGAATAGGTAGCAATGGTTTCGGAGAGATAGATCATTTTATTTTTCCCTGTATCTCCATCGGCAAAATCAACTTTTTGTCCGAAGATCGTTGCAGGATAGTCCTGCAGCCTGAGCTGTCCCTTGATATATACCTGGCATTGAAAAGCATTTACCTGGTTTTTGTAAAAAGATCGCTTTTTTATGGCCTGACGTATAATTTCATAGGCGGGATCTTCCACCCCATCGCCGATTACAATTTCCTGCAGTGTGAGTTCCTGTAAAAGAAGCGTGAAATCAATTTGCAAAGGTTGTTGAAGCACCGTAACCTCCTTCTCCATCATCTTATACCCCACATGCATACATTGCAGTATATAGCTGCCGGCAGGAAGGTTCAACACATACTTTCCCTCATTATTAGCGGTAGTACCCAGTATGCCGCCTTTAACTATTACGGAAGCAAATGGAAGGAGGTTTCCCTTATTGTCTTTTACTGTTCCCGTAACAGGAACAGCCAGCGCAAGCAAATGAGAGCCGGTAAGAAAAATAATAAGGAGCAAGTATTTTTTCATGCAACAACATTCCCTCAACGAAAATAAGGCTTTGTAAGTAAATGAAATTGCAAAACCACTCAGAACAGCCGGCGAAGCAGAGAGCCGCTGAGTGCCGAAAATGCAGCTACCAACCCGCCAATCAAAGCCGTTAAGCCAATCAGCAACAACGGGCTATCGGCTTTTATTACCAGCACAGCAATTTTATGCGCAAGCAAATGATCATTGGCGGTACTGATCCACCAGGCAAGTCCGCCCCACAGCAATAAAAGCGCAACAAACCCTGTTATAAAAGCCATGTAAGGTTTTTGAATGATGATGAGGGGTATTAAAAAAGAAACCACCGCAATGCTCCACCAGGGAAGATACAGGCAGGCTACAAAACTCAGCAATGCGGTTAATATAATGGAGGCTGTAAATTTCATGTTGTTGATTGTTATGCGTTAGTCAGTTTGCTGTCTGATCAGATGATTGGTTAATTAACTGGTTGCCCGGTTGATTTGCCGGTTAGTTGCTAAATGTTCGTCACTCACGACAGACTATTCATTATTGACTATTCACCACTGCGCCCCTCACTCATTCCCAAACTCCATTTTCCATACCAGCCTGTCTCCCTCCTGTTCTCCTCTTTTCATAAACCAGGCCTTATAGTATTCACCTGCCGCCCATTTATCTACAAATGAATCGTAGTATAGGCTGCCGGGATTCCCCGACTGTCCGCCAGGGTATATTACATAAGCATCCGTTTCTTTTGTTAGTTCAATGACCATGCGCCAACTGGGACCATGATTGTGCTGCATGGCGTTAATGATATGCGATCCGCCGCCTACCGGCAATCCTGTTCTTGCAAAAGGCATCATGGCAGCACCCAGTAAATGATAAATGGATGTGTTTTTATTAGCGCCCCAGGTAAGCTGATTGACAGCGCTGAGCGAATCCGCAGCTTTTGCAGCCTGTTTATAAGCATTGGTTATTACATCGGTAATGGTTTCCTGCTCAGGCGTATTAATATTATCAATGTACTTAAACGCCGTATCGCGCAGCAAGGCTTCCGTTAATGTTTTTTCGGAAGGACGGAGCCCTGTAACGCCGGCTTTTTCAAATTCATCATCCCATACCTGCTTTTCAAGATTATCGTACCACAGCTTGAAGATAGTAGCGCCTCTTTCATTAATATTATTGTATAACGACCACCCGCTTACGATGTCAAGGTATTTTCTTTCATTTTCATTCAGGCTGCTGTCGTTAACATACTTCAGCAATAAGGGTCTTGCAGTTTCCGCAAATACATTGTAGTTATCGTTTTGCAGCTTCATCATATCATCTGCGGTAACGTCATCTATGGCATACAACTCCCTGTTAATGGCAATACCCCTGTACAGGTCATAGTAGCCCGGAATAAAATAAGGATAGGTGCTGTCGGCCGGACGCTGGTTAGCGCTGCTCACAAACCCTCTTTCGGGATTAAGGATATGCGGGTTTTCATCTGCGGGAATAAACTCCTGCCACATATAGCTGCTGTCTTTTCCCGGCATCACATACAATCCCTGCCTGTTCCACAGCGCGGGAAAAACGCCCTGCTGCCAGATGGCGATATCGCCGGCTTTGGATGCAAAAACAACATTATGCGCCGGGTTGGTAAAATATTGCAATGCATTTTTATAATCTTCGTAATTGTTGGCCCGGTTTAAATAATACCAGGTTAGCAATTCGTTCGAAGGATCATGCGCTTTCCAGCGCAAAGCCAACGCTGCGCCGGGTTCAGTAGCAGAAGGAAAACTTTCATCGTATATAACCGGGCCGAAAACAGTATACGCAATCGTATCATACACTATCGGCCTGCCTTTTACTTTAATCGTTTCAATTCTCAGCCGGCTGTTTTCCCAGCCGCTGCCGAACCTGTACTGCGTTTTGGTTTTGTCTTTAAACTGTATGGCATAATAGTCCATTACATCTCTTTCTGAATTGGTAAAGCCAAAAGCGATACTATCGTTGAAGCCTATAATAACCCCCGGTGCTCCCGGAAAGCTTACACCGTAAGCGTTCATAGTGGGTGTGGTTACCTGCATTTCGTACCAGATGGAGGGAAACGACAGATCTAGATGCGGATCATTGCAAAGTATAGGCGCGCCACTTCGTGTTCGCGCGCCGCTTACCGCCCAGTTATTACTCCCATTGTTGGGGTTGGGCTTTTCTATTTCCTGCAAGTTTCCCGTAATGTTATTAATATATACCGAATCGGTAAGTGCGGGTGCAACCGGAGTAACAGAAGCAGGGGGGAAAAGCGTGCCTTTAGGTATTACAGGATCAAGCGAATCGCTTACCTGGGGAAAAAGAATACGCAGGGCTTCATCACCAAAAAAAGCTTTGGCTTTTGTTAAAGGCAGATCATCCGAAAAGCCCGACAGCGTTTGAGCCATCTGTTTTACAAACAGCGCGGTTTTCAGGTTGCTCCATTTTTCCGGTTTATATCCTAATAGTTTATATTCTACCGGCAACCGGCTTTCGGGCAATGACGTTATATAAGCGTTCACTCCCGCTGTATAGCTATCTACCTGCGCTTTGGAAAGGGGGTTGACTTCTATTTCCTTCAGCATATTTTCCGCTGCATATACCATTCCCAGCCTTCTTCTGCCCTTATCAAAATCCAGCGCTTTATCGCCCACGATCTCACTGATGCGCCCTGCCGCCGCATAGGTTTGAAATTCCATCTGCCATAAGCGGAAACGGGCATGGAGGTAGCCCTGTAAAAAACAGGCGTCTTCATCATTATCTGCCACAATATGGGGCACCAGGCGATCATCAAGATATACCGTGGATTTTCCCTTAAGTTCAGAAAAGTGCAGCCGGGCATTAAAATGCTGCTTCACAGGTTCTGCATTTTGCCATATACCATGCTGGGGGCTTAAAAAGCTGCCCAAAGGAAGTGGTAGCAAGGTGTTAGTACCCAGGACAATAACCATTGCCACCGTTATGATACAGGAAAGACAAAAGAAGACAATTCTCATGGTTTAAAATTAAGGGCTTGAGGCGAAAGTCGGTAAAATATTTGTGGTTATGGATAAAGCACGAAATCTAAAATCCTAAATCCGAAGAAATACAAAGCACCAAAAGACAAATAACAAGAACCAAATAAATTTCAAATGCCAGATTCGAAGATGGAAATCCGAAGTTCGAAGTAATGCAACATAAATCACAAACCTAAAATTCCGAAGCCGGAAAACCGAAATTCGGGGGAGAAGAGAAAAAGATGAAAGAGGGAGTATCCGCCCTATCCCCGGTAGTTACCTCACCTGATCTGACGGCTGATCCCTGACACCTGACAGCCATCTGAAAAAGTTGTTTTTCTATACATATATTTTATATACCTTTGCACCCCGCAAAAACGGGTGTACTTGGTTTACTGCTTTGCAGCAACAAAGTGCAAATTGCCCCAAAGGCTCCATAAGTGTTCCGTCTGTTCGGGACCGCCCCACGGGTATAACATAAATACTTTTACTTATATGCCAAAGGTTAAAACCAATTCCAGCGCAAAGAAAAGGTTTAAAGTGACCGCCACCGGCAAGATCACCCATCAAAAGGCTTTTCGCCGTCACATTCTTACCAAAAAATCAAAAAAACGCAAACGCGCCATGAGAATTGATGGACAGGTACACCAGTCTAATATGGATTTCGTGAAACGCCTTTTGCGTTTAAAATAGGCTGGTTGCTCCCTGTATGGAGACAGCAGACCGTATATTAACAGAATAACATTTAAAAAACAGTTTACGTACGCCCGGAGCGTACTACAACTTAAAACTTAATAATTATGCCACGTTCAGTAAATGCCGTTGCATCCAAGGCCCGCAGGAAAAGAATATTAAAAGCCGCCAAAGGCTTTTATGGCAAACGTAAAAATGTATTAACCGTTGCCAAAAACGTAGTGGAAAAAGGATTAACCTACAGCTATGTTGGACGGAAACTGAAGAAAAGAGAATACCGTGCTTTATGGATAGCGCGTATTAACGCCGCTGTGCGCGAAGAAGGGCTCACCTATTCGGAGTTTATCTTTAAATTGCGCCAGAAAGGGATAGAACTTGACCGCAAGGTTTTAGCCGACCTTGCGATGAACGAAGCCGAAAGCTTTAAGAAGCTGATTGCTTCCGTTAAATAACGATAAACACAGGGATGAATTGAATAATTTTTCCAGATAATTACACGTAACCGGTAGTGAAAAAAATTCACAACCGGTTTTTTATTGGAAAAAGCACCAAAAAACTACATTTGTATATTTATTGCTCACCCTTACAACATTTCTACAGTAAAAAATGAACAAATCATACACCGATCTGGTGAAACAAACCTTCTATTTTCCACAGGAAGGTTTTGATGTAACAGACGGCTACCTTCGCTTTAACGGATTAGACCTGAAAGCACTTATTGACAAATATGGCACACCCCTTAAGCTTACCTACCTGCCCAAAATAGGCATGCAGATAGATAAGGCAAAAAAGATGTTTAAAGATGCGTTCAAGAAACACCGGTATGAAGGCAAGTACTTTTATTGCTACTGCACCAAAAGCTCACATTTTGCTTTTGCGGTTGAAGAGGCGCTCAAGCATGAAATTCACCTTGAAACCTCTTATGCATACGATATAGAGATCATTAACCGGCTGTATGAAAGAAGGAAGATCAATAAAGACATTCATATTATCTGCAATGGCTTTAAACAAAAAGGATATACTTCGCGTATTGCCAGGCTGCTGAATACCGGCTTTAAAAATGTAATTCCCGTTCTTGATAACAAAGAGGAGCTTGATGCTTACCGCCGTTCGGTAAAAGTGCCGTTTAAGCTGGGCATACGTGTTGCCGCTGAAGAAGAGCCTACTTTTCCTTTCTATACTTCCCGGTTAGGCATGAGGGCAAGGGATATACTGGAATTTTATGTAGATAAGATTGAGGGAAATGAACACAAGTTCCAGTTAAAGATGCTGCACATCTTTCTCAATAAAGGCATCAAAGATGATATTTATTACTGGAGTGAGCTCAATAAGATCATTCACCTGTATTGCCAGTTAAAAAAGATATGCCCTGAGCTGGATTCCATTAATATTGGCGGCGGTTTTCCTATCAAGCATTCGCTCGGGTTTGAATACGACTACCAGTTCATGATCAATGAAATTGTACGTAATATTAAAAGCGCCTGTAAAAAAGCCAAAGTGCCCATGCCCAACATTTATACAGAGTTTGGCAGCTTTACGGTTGGGGAAAGCATGGCACATATTTATAGCGTAGTAGGACAAAAAGTACAGAACGACCGGGAAACCTGGTATATGATAGACTCTTCTTTTATTACCACATTGCCCGATACCTGGGGCATTGGCGAAAGATTTTTATTGCTTCCCATTAACAAATGGGAAGAAGAGTATCAACGGGTGGTACTTGGCGGTATGACATGCGATAGTCACGACTACTATGATTCTGAAGAACATATCAACGAAGTATTTCTTCCTAAAATTGTGAATGGAGAACCCCTGTATCTGGGCTTCTTTCATACCGGCGCATACCAGGATCAGATCAGCGGCTACGGTGGCATTAAACACTGCCTTATCCCCTCTCCAAAACATGTTATTGTGGAATACGACAAGAACGGTAAACTGGTTGACTGGCTATACGCCAAAGAACAATCTTCGCAAAGCATGCTGAAGATACTGGGGTATATTAAGTAAGGGGTAAGTGATTCGCAGGTTACAAGTTGCAGGGTGGTAATAAACTACCCTGTTAAAGCTTAACAAACCTCAGTACATAACTGTTTTTCCCGGCAGTTATTCTCACTATGTACGTTCCTGCGGCCCAGTTGCCGGTATAAATCGTTTTGATTAGAAGCGTGCCGTCTGCTTTTCCCGTATACACGGGTTTCATATCACTGCTTAAAATTTCAATAGTGGCATTAGCAGCAGGCTTCCCAAAATGAACCGTAATACTATTCCCTGCCGGTACAGGATATAGTGAGGGTTCAGGGCCGGTGCTCCCTGCAATGTATACTTCTATAATTTTGCTGTAAGTGCTTTTTCCATCCAGGTCTACCTGCCTTATGCGGTAATACATTTTTCCCTTCCGGGGCTGCAAATGAAAATATTCATAATCTACCGCTGTATTGCTGTTACCTTTTGAAGGCAATGTGCCAACCGTAGTGTAACCCATTCCATCGGTGCTCGCCTGCACTTCAAAATGGCTGTTATTAAACTCCATAGCGGTTGACCAGCGGAGCTTTACGTTTCCATCCTTATTTACAGCTTCAAAGCTAAGCCAGCTTACAGGCAAAACAGCATCTAAAGCACCCACTGAAAACCCCGAAAAACCCGTATTAAAAACAGCCTGCACAGTATGATCTTTACCAAAACGGCCATGCCCAACCGCTGCATTTATTTTTACCTTATCCGCTTCAGGGGTTGCCGGCGTAACAGATGAAACAGGAATTTCTGTTTTGATCATTTTTACATCGGTCCAGCTTTTACCCGTTGCCGTTTCATACCCCCTTTTTTCCGCATCGGTATAATAAAGGGTTATTTCGTAGTTTCCCGAAGCGTTGTTATTTTGGGGTGCAACAAAAAATGTTTTACGCGCAAGGGATTGAGCCGGTGTGTTGTTCCAAAATGGTGCTACGCCTTCGCCTTCCCTGTCAATACTTACCGTTGTACAACCATAATCCCATGCGCCCAGGTTTTTAATTTTAGCCATAATTTTCTGTGGCTGCAACTTATCATAGAAGTATACCTCGTTATACGGACCAAGATATTCTTCTTTGGATTCACCCATTGAATTTCCCGCCGGATTACCCTGTATGGTATAATCCAGCATAACAACAGGTTTTACACCATTCCGGTAAAAGCTCACCAAAGCAAAGCTTTGTGAGCAATTCACGGTACCATCCTCTATCATGCTCCCTTGTTCGCCATCGCTTCCATCACTATAAGCATGTACGATATCCGCGGCCCCGGCAGCCGGCGTGCCGTTATCAAAACAAAGTTCTACCGCAATGTTACTGGTACCATCCCAGCCAAAAGGCTGTTCAAGCGTGAAAGTATTCCAGCCATTTACCGTAGCATATGATGCCAGCGATAATACGTTTGTCATATTGCCGGCAAATTGGATACTGCCATTTTCCGCGAGATGAGCAAGAGTAGTCTGCGCCATCTTTATGCGCAGGTTCTTAAAAGCCCGGCTGGTATTCTTTTCTACAAAAAACCGTAACCCGGTAATGAGGCTTCCTGCGGAAAGTCCTGCTGCTGCAAGCTCACCCGACTTATAAAGGATCTGTGTTTTTTGTTTTGGAAGCGTTGCATCAAAAATTTTAGCGTTATTGATATGGTAGGTTGGTGAACCGATTGTTGCGATCGCAGTCCCACCCGGAACTACGGGGCTATAGTCCCGGGGTTGAATATTGATATTCATTACCGGGGCAGCACTTCCCCTTTCGGCAATTCCTCCTCCGCTATTAACAGAAAAATTCAGGCGTAAAAGCTTTGTTTCGGCGGAACTGCCATTATCGTAAACCCGCAATACAAAAGGTCTGCTGCTATTTGAGCCTGCAGGGAATACGATATTTTTCCCTGAAGGAAAATCAAAGTCGCCATGTTCAATCGCCGTGGATGCCGGGTCAACAGCAAGCAGAGCAGTGGCATTTTGCAGCGGATCGCCACCAATGGTAAGCTTAAAAACATGGTCGCGGTATTTCAGGCATCCGCTTACTGTTGTTGCTGTTTTGGGAAGCTCGGCGCTTTGCTGTTCAAAATTAATTTTAGGTGTGCAGGAAGGACTTGCATAGGTAGGAACAGCACCTGCGGATGTAATAAGGCTGTTTCTGTCTTCTAATAATACACTTGCCTGCATACGGTCTCTTTGCCCGGGCGTAAAAAGCGTATAACAATTGGTATAATTCATGAAATTACTTTCCGTACGGATATTATAAGGCTGATCAATACAGGTATTATTGCCCGTACGACAGGCAAAATCAACTACCCCTAAAGCACTGGTATTAAAGGAAACAGGATCTGTATCGTCAACATGATCGCCTTTACCTATGGGGCATTTGCTCATATTGGAAGAGCCTTCAAAAGGATGATAAAGATTAAAAGCATGCCCTATCTCATGCGAAAGCGTTTTAGAGCCTGCCTTCATTTGCGTAGCCAGCATTACCGTACCATCTACCACGCTGGAAGTAGGGAAATAGGCGTACCCGGCAACAAACTGACCCGTAGTTCCATCCTGACCATTGATTTTATTGACTACATAAATATTATAATATTGTGACCGGTCCCATACTATAGGGGCTTTCATAGCAATGTCCTCGCTAGTATTACCACTGCTGGCGCCATTGGCCACATACGCAGCATTGGAAGACATATCAACCCGGTGAATACCAGTTGTTGGATTACAGCCAGGATCTCTTTTAGCCAACACAAAGCGTAAGCCCAGGTCACCGGCAGCATCGGTACCCGCAGGAGTTAGGGAAACATGTGTGCCATTGTATATAGCATTCAAATACTCAATTGCAGCAAGTATCTGTTCATCGGCAGGATTAAAAGGCGTACCAACCGGTTCGCCCGCATGCAGTACATGCACTACAATGGGAATGGTGAAAATACCCGTTTCTTTTTTCTGGTATTGCCGTTCGGCTTTTCTTTGCTGAAGAAGCTGTTCGATCTTTTGTTCATTTAACGTTACATGGAGTTTATAGGCGGGGTCTGCCTGCCGGAGGGCATAATCAGACTGGTCGAAGCCACATACAGGCTGGGCTAAGATTTTGGCGCTACTCAGCAACACACAACAAAAAGCAGCGATTACGCCTCTCATAGCAGCATTTTATGACCTAAATGTAAATAATAAAGTAAATACTATGATCTTTAACCGGCCAATTTTGTTCACTCAGTGTTTCTCTGTATGCCCTGCTATTTTAACCATCAAAGTTCTTCAACGGATGCCATCCCCTAAAGGAGCGTTTCAATTATTGGTCATTATTATCCTGGCGGATAATTCCTTTTGAATAATATGGTTTATTAAAACGGATAATACCCAGCCATTTAAAAAAAAGTATAACCGGGTAAACAGGATCCACTTCATGCCAGCGTTTTCCAAAATTAACGGAAGATGGATTTTTGTGATGATTGTTATGATACGATTCTCCCAGCATTAAAACATCAACCAAAAATAAATTGTGCGAAGTGTTTTTCAGCCTGAAATTTATATATCCGTATTTATGGGCGAACCAATTAATAATTGCACCATGAAAAGCACACATCGTAATTACTACGGGAAGCAATAAAAACCACCATGCCGAGGAAGCAAAAATGATAAAGAAACTAATATAAAGCAAAATCCATAAAATTTTTGAAGTAGTAGAATTGGCCCACTTATCAAAACCATTCCATTTAGGAAGATTTTTGGTAAACCTCGATTCCACAGGCAAGGTTCCTTTAAGTATCCCAACATAAATATTCCGGGTACGCCACATCATTGAAAAAATATTCGATGAAAATTTTGGCGAGTGCGGATCCTTTTCCGTGTCGGTATAAGCATGATGCATGCGGTGCATTACGGCATAGGAACGCGGACATGAATAAGAAGATCCCTGCATGACGTAAGTAAAAATGAAAAAAAATCTTTCCCAGAATTTACTCATCTTAAACGCGGCATGCGCAGCATAACGGTGCTGAAAAAATGTTTGTGTAAACAAAGACATGTACCACAGTGATACAAAAAAAATAAGTATAGTCATAACATTTGATTTTGTTCCCAATCAATCAGAAGGTAGCTTGATGAAATACAGGAATTATTTTTTGGGAAACATGCCGGAGGAAAAAACGAGTTCTTGAACTGGCGGGGAAAACGATTGACTGTATTAACAACTGCTTTAAAGTTACGTACAATTATGTTAAGAAATACACAACGTATGTAAGAATTATTAATGGGAAAAGCAAAAATGTAATGAATGCTTCTCCGGCTTCTGATTTTTTCACTTATTTTTGCATCATGAATAACATTAGTGTATTGACAGATTTTGAAGCATTGACCAATACTATCAATTTTAAAAAGCTGCCTTCTCCACCCGGCTTAGAAACGTACACTATTTATGCCGGCGGCAATTTCATTTTTATATCAAATGCCAGAAACCGTACCATCCGCTTTAGCCTCGCCAATTTCAGTACCAGCGACATAACCAATACCGGGATCCAGGAGTGGATTGACCGTATTCATAAATTATATCCCAGCTTTTAAGTTTAAGTTTAAAAAAAAGGCCTCATTGCTGAGGCCGATTGTTTTTGGAGGTCCCGAGCGGATTCGAACCGCTGTACGAGCTTTTGCAGAGCTCTGCCTAGCCACTCGGCCACAGGACCTTTTTATCTTTTTTTCCGGGTTGCAAAAATAGGATATTTTTATGAACAACAACTATCTTACGCATGCAATATATTGCTGAATCTGAACTAATTCTCAATAAGCGGGGAGCTGTTTATCATTTAGATCTGCTGCCCGAAGAATTAGCCGGTATTATTATAACAGTGGGCGATCCCGGCAGGGTAAAAGAAGTAAGCAAACATTTTGACGAAATAGAGTACACGTGCCAGCACCGCGAATTTGTTACCCATACCGGGCGTATAGGCAATAAGCGGCTTTCTGTTGTATCAACAGGTATTGGAACCGACAATATTGATATTGTGATGAATGAACTGGATGCACTGGTTAATATTGATCTGGCTGCCAGAACAGTGAAATCACCGCTTACCACATTGCAGGTTATCCGGATTGGCACTGCCGGGTCTTTGCAGGAAGATATCCCTGTTGATCATTATGTTGCCAGCACACACGGAATCGGGACAGATAACCTATTGCATTTTTATCGTAATGAAAACAATGACGAAGAGAATCAACTGATCCAGTCTTTTATTACCCAAATCCAGTTGCATAATCATACGGCATCGCCCTATATTAGCAGTGCCAGCGTAGGTCTCCTCAAGCATTTCGTTGAAGGGTTTCACCAGGGTATTACCGTAACCTGCCCGGGTTTTTACGGCCCGCAGGGAAGAATTCTGCGACTGGGGTTAAGCAACCCGGCTTTTATAGACAGATTGTCTGCTTTTAGCTTTGGTACCCACCGGATATGTAATTTTGAAATGGAAACAGCCGGTATTTATGGCATGGGGAAACTTTTGGGACACCATTGCCTTAGCCTTAGCGCCATTATAGCTAACCGCATCAGCAAACAATTCAGTAAAGACGCCAATGCGGCCATTGACCGGCTCATTCAAAAAACGCTTGATATTATTTCCGGTATATAAGTGTTAAAAGCACCAACATAACAACCATGAGTCCATTTAACTTATTTAACCTTTTAACGCGGTCAAGCAATAACTTTGCACCATAAAAGCAGGAGATGGATATACATTTTTACAAATACCAGGGAACGGGAAACGATTTTATTATATTAGACAACCGCGACAATGCTTATGCTTCTCTCACTATAGCGCAGGTAAACTTTTTGTGCAACAGGCGGTTTGGTATAGGTGCAGACGGGCTGATGCTGTTGAATAAACACAAAGACTATGACTTTGAAATGGTATATTATAACGCCGATGGAAAAGAAGGCAGCATGTGTGGAAATGGCGGGCGATGCCTGGTAAAGTTTGCGTTCGATTCCGGCATAAAAAAAACCACCTATCATTTTATTGCCACCGATGGCCCGCATGAAGCGGAGATAGACGTTCAGGGCACCGTTCGTTTAAAGATGAAAGATGTTCAGGAAACAACAGACAGGAAGGATCACTTCATTTTGAATACGGGCTCTCCGCATTATGTGCAATTTGTACAAAACCTGCAGAAAATAGATGTAATAGAAGAAGGCAGAAAAATAAGGTACAGCGATGGTTTTGCAGCGGAAGGGATTAATGTGAATTTTGTAGAAGTATTAGATGATCATAGCATTTTTGTGCGTACGTATGAACGGGGGGTTGAAAACGAAACATTAAGCTGCGGCACCGGTGTAACGGCTGCCGCATTGGTTTCGGCACACCATGAAAACAGTTTTAATGAAATTGCCGTGGAAACCAAAGGAGGAAAGCTGAGCGTGGAGTTTAACCTGTCGGAAAAAAAACATTACAGTAATATCTGGCTTTGCGGTCCTGCAGAATTTGTATTTAAAGGAGAGATTGGGATATAATAAATGTGAAAATGTGGGAAATTTGAAAATTTGAAAATGAAGAAAACGGTTGGTAAGCGACGCAGGAGCGTCTGACTGCATACAAATGTGGGGAATGTGGAAATGCCTGCTTCGTCCTACTGAACAGGCGGGAGTAAATAAAACAGAATTTCCGGATAGTAAATAAACAAGCGCGGTGGATGATCTGGTGGTATAAATTTCAAATTTTAAATCTAAAATCTCAAATTATAATACCCCTACCTTTGCGCCGCAATGATTCAATACTTCAAAAATATCAACGGGGTAACTACCGCAATAGAAAAGGCGGATAATGAAACCTGGGTAAATATTTTGCCACCACTGAAGCATGAAGAATTTGCAGAAGTGTCGGAAGCACTGGAAATACCCATTGAGTTTTTACAGGATTCCTTAGATATTGATGAGCGCTCAAGATTTGAGCTGGAAGACAATGTGAGGCTGATCGTTATCAAAACGCCTACGGAAAATAATTCTTTCAATGAAAGCGATTCCTTTTATATTACTATACCTATCTGCATTATTCTCACCCATAACCAGATCGTAACCGTAAATTCCTTTGAGAACGGAGCTATTAAAAAATTCCTGAATACGTTTCAGAACAGGCACGCCGATAAAAAAAACATGATGGTGGTTAAGATCTTTGAGAAGATCACGCAAACCTATATGGAATATCTTAAGGAAATCAATCACCGCAGGAATATACTGGAACAGCAGTTGTATGCTTCTAACAGAAATGAGGAACTCCTGGATCTGATGCGCATACAAAAAAGCCTGGTATATTTTGTTACCGCACTACGTTCCAACGAAATGCTGCTGATGAAATTAGTTAGAACAAACTTTCTTGGACTGAATGAAGAGGAAAAAGAAGAGCTGGATGACCTGGTGGTTGATACTTCTCAGGCGCTTGAAATGGCCAATATCTATACCAATATTCTCAGCGCTACTTTAGATGCTTTTGCGAGCATTATTTCCAATAATCAAAACTTTGTATTAAAGCGGCTCACTTCTATTACCATCATTTTACAGTTCCCTGTGCTGATAGCCAGTATTTACGGCATGAATGTGCCCATTCCCTACCAGCATCAACCCCACGCATTTTATATTCCCATTATATTAGCCCTCTCTGTTTCTATTATTATGGGCGCTTATTTTATGAAAAAGAAATGGTTCTAACCCTATCACTTACCTCTTACCACTTACCTCTTTTCACCATCCCCGCCACCACCTTATCTATTGGCAGTGTTACGCTTTCTTCAGAAAAATCATTCCAGTTAATAAAGCGAAATGTTTCCGTTTCACCGGTTTGCTCATATACCTTCATTTGCCGCCCGTCAAAATCAAAAGGTTTGGATCTTAGCGGAACAGTAATGTCTGCCAACGGCTCAACAAAATAATAGATGGAAATAATTTGCTGATCCGGCGTAAATGCCGACATCTGGAAGAAATCGGTGGTGTAAATATGAGATGCTACCTTCACCTCAAGATCCATTTCTTCCATAAATTCCCGCTTCAGGCAATCCCTTGTGCCCTCGCCAAATTCGAGTCCGCCACCCGGGAACTTGGTATAATAGCTGCCCCGGATAAATTCATCACTTACCAATACCTGTTTCTTTTCATTCGTAAGTATACCGTAAACCCTGAGGTTGAACATTGAAGTTTGTTGTTTATAGTTTGTTGTTTATAGTTGTGCATCCGTTCAACCCTCAGCCCCGCATACCCACAACTATATTCTCATATTTTCAAATTATCCCTCCATCGCCGCCTGTTTCATTCGTATAGCCGTTTCCTTACCCACATATTTTTCTATCCTGTATTCGGCAAAATAAATAAGCGGAGTAAGCAAAATGGCTATGGCAAATTTATACATATAATTTACGCACCCCACAGCAATTACCTGCGCCCATGTCCAGTTACTGCCCAATTTAAAGGCAATGGTTAGAACGATAAAACTATCAATCAGTTGTGATACCAGTGTAGAGCCGGTAGCCCTCAGCCATACTTTCTTTTCACCCGTTGCTTTTTTGATGCGCTGAAACACCGCTACATCTACCAACTGGCTCACCAAAAAAGCCACTAAGCTTCCCACAATGATCCACATTCCCTGCCCGAATATGCCGTTAAAGGCTACCTGCAGGTCGGGTATCCCGTCGCCTGCTTTTGATGCCGGCCACCAGTCGGCATAGGGAATATGGATGCTGGCATAAAACATGATAAAAGCATAGGATATTAATGCAACTGCTGTATAGCTGATCCTTTTTACCGCTTTGGGGCCGTAATATTCATTTACAATATCCGTCATCACAAATTCCAAAGGCCATAACAGCACGCCACAGGTAAGGCTAAACGATAACCCGCTCTGACCGAAAAGTGTAAGATTAACCGGATCGAAACCGAATAGTTTTTCCAATGAAAATATCTTACCGCCTATACATTCTGCGATCAGCGCATTGGCCACAAAAAAAGCCGCAAAGCCGATAAATAGTTTAGTTGGCCGGTCTTTGAGTATTTGCTGTATCATATTATGCGTTAAAATTAAAGGGAAGATTAAAAATAACGTTAATTTGCCGCCTTAAATTTGAAATTCTTTTCGCGGGAAGTTTTGCTTTGGCGACCCTGATTATGATCAGTATTAAAATATCTGAAAGTGAAAAAAATTAATTTTAAAGCGTTTGTGCCTCACCTGGTAGCTATAGGCATTTTTTTAGTGGTGTCTGTAATTTATTGCCGGCCTGCTTTAGAAGGAAAGGTGCTGCAGCAGAGTGATATTGTGCACTGGGAAGGTATGTCGCACAATTCTTTTGAATATAAAAAGGAGCATGGACATTTTCCCCTATGGAATACCCATCTCTTCAGCGGTATGCCCAATTACCAGGTAGCTATGGAGGCTCATTCTTTTTTACCGGACTTTCATACCCTATTCACATTAGGACTGCCTAAACCTATCAATTTCTTTTTTCTTGCCTGCCTGTGCTTTTATATCCTTTGTTGCGTTGTTAATATAAAACCGGTTCTGGGTATCATGGGCAGTCTTGCTTTTGCATATGCCAGTTACAATCCTATTTTGATAGCAGTGGGGCACGAAAGTAAAATGTGGGCAATAGCCTATATGCCGGGCGTGCTCGCGGGGTTATTGCTGATCTATCAAAAAAAGTATTTGTTAGGACTTGCCGTTACCGCCATATTCGCCACCTGGGAAATAGCGTTTAATCACCCCCAGATCAGCTATTACTTTTTTATTACCGCAGGCATTATCACCCTTGGGTATATTGTACAATGGATTAAAGCGAAAGACTGGAAACACCTGGCTATATCGCTTGCCCTGGCTGCAGTTGCCGGCTGTGCAGCACTTGCCAACTCGGCCATGAGTTTACTTACTACCGCCGAATATGCAAAGTATACCATGAGGGGCGGTAAAACTCTTGAAACATCCGGGGCGGAAATAAAAAAAGTAGATACAAAAGGATTAGATAAAGATTATGCTTTCAGCTACAGCATAGGCAAAAGCGAAATACTTACTTTTTTTATACCCGATATATTTGGCAGCAGCTCTTCAGACCATTTCGATGAAAACTCCAAATTGGTAACTGCACTTACAGAAAAAAACATACCCGAGAACAACGCAGTTCAACTCGCCTACTCCCTCCCGCGTTACTGGGGCGGAATAGAAGAGGGCACTGCCGGTACTATTTATTTTGGAGCGATCATCTGCTTTTTGGCAATTACAGGACTTGTTTTAATAAAAGATCGTATAAAATGGTGGATACTTGCTGCTACTGTTTTTACCATTTTCATGGCCTGGGGAAGAAATTTTTCGACCTTCAATTCATTTTTGCTGGATTATTTCCCGTTGTATAACAAATTCCGTTCACCCAATATGGCATTGGTTATTCCCCAAATGCTGTTGCCCTTGCTGGCTGTTTGGGGTTTGCAGCGTATTTTTTTTACGGTTAACGGCAAGGACCAGTTGAAAGCGTCTTTTAAAACTATATTATATTCATTAGGCGCTGTGTTCGGCGTTACATTACTGATTTATTTCTTTAACGATTTCAGCAGCGCTTTCGATGCCCGTATTGTGCAGGCCTACACCAATCCGCAGGATGGTAATACAGAAATAGGCCGCATGATAGTGACTGCTTTAAAAGCGGAACGAAAGAGTATGTTCAGTAGTGGTATTTTCCGTGCGCTGTTATTTGCCGGTCTGGTGGTCGGACTATTGTATTTATACCTGAAGAACATCATTAAACCATTGGCGGCTGTTATTGTTTTTACCGTGATCAATATGATTGACCTGCTGGTGGTAGACAGCAAATACCTGAATGCCGACCATTATATGGATAAAGACAGTTACCTGTCGGAAAATTTTACACCAACAGCAGCCGATACGCAGATTTTGCAGGACAAAGACCCGCATTACAGGGTATACCATTTATCGGGCGACAGGTTCAGCGATGCCATCACTGCCTATTTTCACCGTTCCATTGGCGGGTACCACGCGGCCAAGCTGCGTATATACCAGGATCTCATTGAAACGCAGTTGTCGAAAGAATCATTGAACATGGATGTGCTGAACATGCTGGATACCCGTTATTTTATTGTTCCATCCCAACAGCAGCAGGCGCCTGCAGTGCATAAAAATGATGAAGCACTGGGAGCGGCATGGTTCATTAAGCATGTTAAATATGTAAACGGTCCTGTAGAAGAAATAAAAGCGCTGGACCAGTTTGGACCAAAGGATACGGTGATTGTTGATAGCAGCTTCAAACCAATAACCGGCGCTGATCCTGTACCCGATTCTTCTGCTACTATACAACTAACAAGCTATGATAATGATGAAATAAAATATGCCACGCAATCCGCTACCAACCAGTTTGCTGTGTTCAGCGAAATATATTACCCTGCGGGATGGAACGCTTATATAGATGGCAGGAAAACGGATTATGCGAAAGTGAATTATGTTTTAAGAGGAATGCCCATACCCGCGGGTAAACATGAGATCGTGTTTAAGTTTGAACCGGCCTCTTATTCCAAAGGACAGAAACTGATTTATTTGGGCAACAGCCTGTTCTTTCTTGCACTGGCAGGAGGTATTTTTTCTTTATGGAAAAACAGGGAAAAGTTCACTGTATAATTTAGCAAAGAATTGAATGATAAATGTACTAAGTATTGTGTCGTATCGCTTTTTACCAGCCTTAATGGGCGGCGAAAAGAATATCAGCATATTTAATAATTATCTTTCAGGCCTGGTGAACCTTAGCTGCATTACTGTAAAAAAAGTGGAAGTACCCTATAAGTCGGGGTATGAAATACTTCCGTTATTGTCAAACAGCATTCTTCGCTATATTAATCCCTTTTATTTTTTCACTCTGAGAAAAATCATCCGGCAAAAAAAAGTCAATTATATTATTTTAGAACATCCTTATTATGGCTGGCTGGGCATTGCTTTGCAAAAATGGCTCGGTGTAAAACTGATCATACATTCGCATAATATTGAAGCTTTGCGGTTTAAAAGCTTTGGAAAATGGTGGTGGCGCCTGTTATGGCTGTATGAAAAAGCAGTGCATCGTCGCGCGGATATGAACTTCTTCATTACCCGGGAAGACATGGATTATGCCATTGCTCATTTTAAATTAGAGCAAAAAAAATGCACTGTTATTACTTATGGCATAAACTTCAACACCCCTCCTACCCCGCAGGCAAAAACAATTGCCCGTACAACCGTCTGCACTGCGCACCATATTGATCCTACAGACCTGCTGTTGTTTTATACCGGCACTTTATATTATCAGCCCAATTTAAAGGGTTTGGATATTATCTTGGATAAGATCAATCCCCTGCTGCAACAAAACGGAATTACATATACAATATTGATCTGCGGCAATCACCTGCCGGAACGCTACAACAATCTTGAGGCATATAAAAATAAAAACATCATTTACGCCGGTTTTGTAAACGATATTGATACTTATTTTAAAGCGGCGGATATTTTTATGAACCCTATCAGTGAAGGAGGAGGGATCAAAACAAAATTAGTGGAAGCCCTGGCTGGCAATAGCTCGGCTGTATCCTTTGCCAGCGGCGCCTTTGGCGTTCCGGCAGAACTAACAGGTGGAAAACTGATCGTTGTGCCCGATGGAGACAGCACAGCACTCTTTGAAGCCATACGACAGTCTGTTGCATTGCTGAAAGAAGATATTTCAACAGATTTTTACGAACATTTTTACTGGGGTAATATCGTACAAAAGGCATATCAGCATATACTTTCGATAGCCTGATCAGCAATGCAATGTTTACTTTTGATATTCCAAAGGATTATTTCATGCAATATAAAGAAAGGGTTCCGGACGAATTATTTTCCGGGGAGCATTACCTCGGCCGGCCGGCCGATATAACGGATAAGATCGTCAGGCGCCGCATCAATCTGTTGGAACAATATCCCGGGTTTACCGGAAAGCAATACACACATCTTGATATAGGGTGTGGCAACGGCGCATCTATGTTCCTGTTGTCGCAAAAAATGAGATCATGCCTGGGAATTGATATTGTAAATGATTACGAGCAGGACATTAAGGACTATCTCAAAAAAAACAATATCAGCAATTGCAGTTTTCAGTGCGTGGATATTGAAAAGGATATTTCACCCTTGCAGCAACAATTTGACCGCATTACCAGTTTTGAAGTGATAGAGCATTTGCACGATGAGAACAGTGTATCCATTTACCGGGAGCTTTTAAAAGATGACGGACTGATGGCAATCTCTGTTCCCAATAAATGGTGGATATTTGAAACGCATGGCGCAAAGCTGCCCCTGTTACCGTGGAACAGGGTCCCTTTCTTTTCGTGGTTACCCCGCTTTTTGCACGAGCGCTGGGCCAATGCCCGCATTTATACCAAAGGAAGGATTACACGATTGCTTGAACGCAACGGGTTTGAAGTGTTGCACAGCAGCTATATTACCGCACCCATGGACGTTTTAAAAGAAGGTAAGCTGAAAAATTTCCTTGTAAAACATTTCTTCAAAAATGATACGACCCGATTCCCTTTTAAATCAACAGCTATATTGGTAATTGCGCGGAAGAGGAAATAATAATAATGTCATTTCTTATTTCGTTCAACCATAGGTTGAGCCGATTCTAAGATATTTTAAATCCATTGAAAGGCATAATTGATCGAATAAACATCATATAAAATCTTTATTTCAATTATTTTTCTTTTATTTTTGATATATTAAAATCAAACACCTAAACTATGAATTTTAAAAACCCTTCCTTAATTATTCTCTCATTAAGCTTATTGCTCTTTACCAATTGCACAAAAGAAGAGATTATAAATAATAAAATTCCAATAGCTGAAGCAGGAGAAAGTCGAATTATTGAATTACAAGAGAGTGAAGGCTGGGCGACCCTCACAGGAACCGGTGCAGATGCTGACGGAAATGTAGTAGCTTATTTATGGAGCCAGGTATCGGGGCCCAATGCTTCGGAAATAGTGAATGAAGGGGCTGCTTCAACTGAAGTGCGGAAACTTATTACCGGAATTTATACTTATCAGTTAATGGTGATAGATGATGATGGGGCAACCGGCGTTGATACTGTTTCTTTAACTGTAAAAGGCCCGGTGTTTCTTACGCTCACTCAACAGCCCTCTAATAATCCCAATGAGGTACATATTTGGGGAAATTCATCCTCAAACGGATCAGGACCCGGACAACCTGAAATTGGCGCAGTTTCATGGACGTATCAAGGCAATACTATTGGAATGAGAGCAGCTTTTAAATTTGATTTAAGCAGCATCCCATCGACAGCAACTATTACAGATGCGAAATTATCGTTATATTCCAACCCGACCCCTATCAACGGACATCATCCCGATGAACTGAGCGCAAATTCCGGTAGTAATAATGCAATGCTTATACAACGCATAACAACACCATGGACGGCGGGTACTGTTACGTGGAATGATCAGCCTGCTTCAACAACTTCGCACCAGGTTATTGTTCCACACACCTCGGCAACTTTTCTTGATTTAATTGATATTGATGTTACAGAATTAATAAAAGATATGACAGGAACAAATACCAATAATGGGTTTATGATACGTTTACAAAATGAAGTCATATATAATTCCAGGGTATTTTGCTCAAGCTTTTATACAACAGCGGAGAAGCATCCAAAACTTATAGTGACCTATAAAAACTGATCTATCAAAATATTGAACTCTTAATCAGCCTTTTGCATTTTTAATTTTATCTAAAAAACTAAAAAAAGGCAGTTATCACAATTGAAACTGCCTTTTTCTTAATAGCCTCTTATACTTCTGAAAACCAGAAGTTATGGATTATTACGATTTTCTTCTTTCTCTAACCCTTTAAAATCTTTTAAGGTACAGGTGTATAACGTGTAGACTGTAAAATACTGAGTTTATCGAGCGCTGTTATACTTTGAAAAGAAGTTTCCGATATTTCTACCATATTCCAGATAAAAATCTGAGGTGTACTGCTATTACAAGAAGTTTCATATTGTGCTGATCTGCAGAGGTAAACTCCCATTTAGTAGCATAAGTAATTCCTGTTTCATTAGTGTAAGTTCCGGTACCCCGAAGTTCCCTAGGTTTTCAGCCGTAGGCGTATTCAATAAACTATTTCCAAAATTCAGTCTTATTAACTTAACTCTCTTTTTGTACAATTCTAAATTGGCTATAGGTAATACGTATAAATATTTAACTTTGCGCAATCTTATAATTATATGAAAGTTATAATATTTGCAGGTGGACTTGGCACAAGGTTGGCTGAAGAAACCGATACGCGTCCAAAACCAATGGTAGAAATTGGCGGGAAGCCTATTCTGTGGCATATCATGAAGATATACAGTCATTATGGATTTAATGATTTTATTATTTGCCTTGGCTATAAAGGCTATGTGATCAAGGAGTATTTCATGAATTATTTTCTGCATAATTCCGATATTTCAATTGACCTCGGCAATAATTCGATGCAGGTGCTCGGAAGCAAAAGTGAAGCGTTTAAAGTTACGCTGCTGGACACCGGCCTACATACCAAAACAGCAGGCCGACTTAAACAAGTACAGAAATATGTGGGTGATGAGGACTTTATGCTAACTTATGGCGATGGTGTAGGCAATATCAATCTAAATGAACTTCTTCAGTTCCATCATTCACATAACAAAATTGCTACGGTAACTGCAGTTCAGTTGGATGCCCGCTTTGGTGGCATGGATATTGGCACGAATGGCGAAGTTGTATCGTTTCGTGAAAAAGCAAAGGATGAAAGCAAATGGATTAATGCTGGCTTCTTTGTATTAAAGCCGGCAGTATTCCAATACCTAGATGCTGATATGAATGATATGATGTGGGAAGATGAGCCGCTGGAACAGCTTGCGGCAAATAACGAACTGGTAGCATTTAAACATACAGGATTTTGGAAGTGTATGGATGCCATGCGTGATAAGCTGGAATTAGAGGCATTATGGAAAAGCAACCAGGCAAAATGGAAAAAATGGTAACACGGGCAACACTCTCCGGATATTATAAACAAAAAAGAGTTTTTATTACCGGGCATACGGGTTTCAAGGGTGCATGGCTGATGTGTTTACTTAAGGAACTGGGTGCCATCGTAAAAGGATATGCGCTTGCACCCCGGTATAAGGACGGCTTGTTTGATCTTATCGCCCCGCTTGGTTTGGGTGAAAATGTGATTGCGGATATTCGCAATAAAGACCAGCTTTTCCATGAACTACAAGCATTTCAGCCAGATTATGTTTTTCATTTAGCAGCACAACCACTCGTACGTCTTTCCTACAGCATTCCCGCCGAAACATTTGAAATAAATGTTACAGGCACGGCCAACCTGCTTGAAGCAGTAAGCCGGCTTTCGCACCCCTGCACTATAGTTGTAATTACAACAGATAAAGTATATGAAAACAAAGAACAGGATATTTTATATAAAGAAGATGACAGGCTGGGGGGATATGATCCTTATAGCGGCAGCAAAGCCTGTGCTGAGATCGTAACCAGTTCTTTCCGGCATTCTTTCTTTAATCCCGGCAAATTTGAAACACACCAAAAAGCTATTGCAACTGCCAGAGCAGGTAATGTGATTGGTGGCGGCGATTGGAGCGCAGACAGAATTATTCCGGATATCGTACGTGCACTTAAGAAGCAAAAACCTATAGAACTCCGAAACCCTAATGCTATTCGCCCCTGGCAATATGTAATGGAACCCCTGACCGGATACCTATTATTGGGGGGATTATTGAGTAAAAATTATGAGGCTTTTTCTATGCCATATAATTTTGGACCTTTGCCCAATGATCATTTGCCAGTAAAATCATTAGCTGAGAAGGCGATTAAGGTTTGGGGCAGCGGCGAATGGAAGGATATTTCTACTCCTGGTCAACCTCACGAAGCCGGATTATTAATGTTAGATATCAACAGAGCAATCAATGAACTTCAGTGGCTTCCTAAACTTGACGCTTCTGCAGCAATAGAATGGACGATTAACTGGTATAAGCAACCTTTGCCGGAAAGAGCAGCGTTTACATTTCAACAAATCAAAGCTTATCTTGCTCTATGATCTTCTCCCCCACTCCATTACCAGACAGTTATCTAATTGACCTTGAGCCGTTTACGGATGAGCGGGGATGGTTTGCACGATTTTATTGTAAAAAAGAGTTTCAGCAAATCGGACATGAAAAAGAATGGGTACAAATGAATCATTCCTTTACTGCTCAGCAGGCAACCATACGCGGAATGCATTTTCAGGTGCATCCCTACGCCGAAATTAAGCTGGTGCGTTGTATAGCAGGAAGAATTTTTGACGTGATCATTGACCTTCGGAAAGCCTCGCCTACTTTTTTACAATGGTTCGGCATTGAACTTTCCGCTAAAAACAAAAAAATGCTGTACATCCCCGGGGGGTTCGCACACGGATTTCAGTCACTTACCGATAACTGTGAGCTGATTTACCATCACACTGAATACTTTACTCCTGAAGCCGAATCAGGCATACGATATAATGACCCGGGAATAAATATACAATGGCCATTACCGGCAGGATCCATTTCTGAAAGAGACACGGGGCACCCTTACATTGATAAAAACTTTAAAGGATTGTAGATTTTATGCAATGCAGATTTTGTAAAACAGATTTGAAACATACATTTATAGATTTGGTAAACGCCCCTGCATCCAACTCCTTTCTTACGAAAGAACAACTGAATGAGCCGGAGGTTTTTTATCCACTAAAAGTATATACCTGTCACCAGTGTTTTTTAGTGCAGGTAGATGAATACAAAAAGTCAGATGCTATTTTCAATAATGAATATGTTTACTTTTCCTCGTATTCAAAAAGCTGGCTGCAACATGCAAAGGCATATACGGAATTAATGATTGAACGATTTCATTTAGATGAAAGGTCCAGGGTTACAGAAATAGCTTCCAATGATGGCTACCTCCTGCAATATTTTCATCAAAACCACATACCTGTTTTAGGTATAGAACCAACAGCTAATACTGCGGAAGTGGCAATATCAAAAGGTATTGATACCACTATAGATTTTTTTGGAACGCGATTAGCCCAACAACTTGCCGATAAAAAGATATATGCCGATCTGCTCCTGGGCAACAATGTACTGGCCCATGTACCCGATATAGTGGATTTTGTAAAGGGAATGAAACTGCTGCTCAAAGACACAGGTATTATAACCATGGAGTTTCCCCATCTTATGCAATTGGTGGACAATAACCAATTTGACACCATATATCACGAACACTTCTCTTACTTATCATTTTTTACTGTTAAACAAATATTTGAATCGGCAGCACTGGAGCTTTTTGATGTTGATGAGCTACCCACACATGGAGGATCACTGCGCATCTATGCAAAGCACAAAGGAGGTATACATACTGTTACAGAGAATGTAGCATTGTTACTGGAGAAGGAAATTCGGAAAGGAATAAACGAATTGCTGTATTATGAAGGGTTTCAATCCAAGGCATTAATTGTTAAACTGGAATTGACCAGCTTTCTTATTGAAAGTAAAAAGAAAGGAAAAAAAGTAGCAGCATACGGAGCCGCGGCTAAAGGTAATACGCTACTGAATTATTGTGGCATCAAAAATGATCTTATTAGCTATGTGGTAGACGCCAATCCAAATAAGCAGGGTAAGTGGCTCCCGGCCAGCCATATCCCTGTGCTGTCTGAAGTGCAATTAAAAGAAGATAAACCGGATTATGTGTTAATTTTACCCTGGAATCTGGAAAAAGAGATTATGGAACAATTGTCATATATTAAAGATTGGAACGGAAAATTTGTTATTCCGATCCCCTCTTTAAAAATAATGTAGTGTGATGAAGGTATTGGTTACAGGCGCCAGTGGATTTATCGGCAATTATGTTGTGAAGCAGTTACTTCGGTTGGGGCATTACGTTATAGCAAGTTCTTCCAATCCGGAAAAAGCCAAAGCGAAAAGCTGGTTCAGAGATGTGACCTATATAAATCTCAATCTCTCGGATTATAACGATGACATAAACTATTTTGACTTCTTTTTTCGCCCCGATATCATGATCCATCTTGCATGGGAAGGGCTACCGGATTTTAAGGGGGCATTTCATGTAGATATTAATCTTCCACGACATAAAGCATTCCTTCAGAACATGATTTGTAACGGGTTAAGGAACCTTTCGGTAACGGGTACATGTCTTGAATATGGCATGCAGGAAGGAGCGTTGCATGAAGACCTTCCCGTTAAACCAACAACCTCCTATGGTATAGCTAAAAGTGAACTATGGAATTTTTTGTTGGAGTTACAAAGTATTTACCCGGTACATGTGAAGTGGATCCGTCTTTTTTATATGTATGGGGAAGGGCAAAACCCAAAATCCTTACTTTCGCAGTTGCAGATGGCATTGGATAACCACGAGGAAGCGTTTAACATGAGCCGGGGTGATCAGAGCAGGGATTATTTACCCGTAGAAAAAGTAGCAGAATATGCAATTGCAATCGCCCTGCAGCAAAAAGTAACCGGAATTATTAACTGTTGTAGCGGAGAACCTGTTACTGTGAAGCAGTTTGTAGAAAATTATATGATTGAAAAAAACCGATCAATAAAATTAAATACAGGCTTTTACGACTACCCCGATTATGAGCCCATGCACTTTTGGGGAGATAAAACCAAACTAAAAACAATTCTGTATGAATAGTCCTGTTCATGATTTTAATAACGAGCGGATAGAAAGAATAGCCAACAATGGAAAGAATGAGGACTTATTGGCCGCGGCAAAGTCGTTCAATACCGAATCGAATAAAACCTTCTACTCCTATAATTTCTCCTGGATGGGACGCCCCATCATTCAATACCCGCAAGATATGGTGGCAATGCAGGAAATAATATGGGATATAAAACCAGACTTAATTATAGAAACAGGAATTGCTCACGGAGGATCATTGATCTTCTATGCATCAATTCTGGAACTGGTTGGTAAGGGGCGCGTATTAGGCATAGATATAGATATCCGGGAGCATAACCGGAAGGAGATAGAAGTTCATCCGATGTACAAGCGTATTAAGATGATCCAGGGATCCTCGGTAAGCCCGGAAGTTTTAGAGCAGGTTAAAGTAGAAGCAAAGGGTTGTAACACGATTTTAGTTTGTCTTGATTCCAATCATACACATGAGCACGTTTTACAGGAGTTAAACCTGTATGCTCCGCTTGTCACACCAGACTCTTATGTTGTTGTTTTTGACACTATTGTTGAGCACCTGCCCGATGACTATCTCTCTGGCAGAAAAAGACCATGGGGGGTAGGGAACAATCCACATACTTCCATAATAAGCTTTTTGGAAAAGAATGATTCTTTTGTCGTGGATAGTGCAATAGACAATAAATTACTGATCAGTGTTGCGCCCGGTGGCTATTTAAGAAGAGTAAAATGAGTTTACAATTAGTTACTAGCATTGATTAGGTATCACACATGGAGAAAAGCAATAAGGTTTCGCAAAAGTTCAGTATTATTTTACCTGTTAGAAATGGTGGACATTTAATTAAAAACTGTGTAGCCAGCATTCTGGCTCAATCATATCAGAATTTTAACCTCCTGATTTTAGAAAATAAAAGCACGGACGGCACTTTTGAATGGCTGAAAACGATTACTGATAACAGGGTGATAATTTTACCTTCCGAATATCCGATGTCGATAGAAGAAAACTGGAGCAGAATAAAAGACATTCCTAAAAATGAATTTATTACTTTAATCGGACATGATGATGTAATGGATGAACATTTTTTAGAGGAGATGAGCGGTTTGATTGAACGTTTTCCTGCTGCGAGCCTTTATCTTTCACATTACAGCTTTATTGATCAAAATGGAAAAGCACTTACCCCATGTAAGCCGTTAAAGGGTCATTATTCTCCCGCCGAATTCACAAAGGCAATATTGGAACTAAAAATAGAGCCGATAGGTGCTGTTGTAAGATCATCCGACTATGATAAGGCGGGAGGCATACCTCCTTATCCCAATTTGCTTTTTGCCGATTACGCACTTTGGATAAGTTTGGCTTCTGTTTCCTCTGCTGTTGTTCACCCCGGCAGGTTGTTTTCTTATCGCATTCATCTGAGCACATCCAAAACAACACCGGCGAGCCGATACATTGACGCACTGTTCGATTTCCTGCAGTTTTTGCAAATGCAATCCGGGAAAGATGATGGGATAAAATCAGCCATCCTGGAAACTGCCCCGGGATTTATTCGCTTTTACTGTCAGTCTCTTTCGCTCAGGCTGTTGAAGACACCTTTTGCCAAACGGGATAACAAAACAGTAGATTCGTTTGTTTCAGCATGCAGAGAATGGGCTCAAAAGTTCTCCGGCACGTTATCTGCTTCCCGGTTAACAAAACTGGCTGTGTTGATAGACAAATCAGTAATGCTCAGCAATGTGTATCTTATACTGCGAAATATTTCTAAAAGAAAAACAATTTGAAAACCTCATTTATTATAAGCCGGACCGATATCTTCCGCAATCCTTTTTATTTCGTAAGGCTGAGGCTTTTTCAGGCCTTCAAACAATATCTTCCGGAATTAAAAGGGGATGTGCTTGATTTTGGATGCGGTTCAAAACCTTATGAAACCCTTTTTGTAAATGCAACGTCTTATACCGGACTGGATATTGAAGTGTCCGGCCACTCCCATATTAATGAAAAGATAGACGTATTTTACGATGGTAAAAACATTCCTTTTAACGATAACTATTTTGACAATGTATTCTGTTCTGAAGTGATAGAACATGTTTTTAACCCCGAAGAATCATTGCGCGAAATAAACAGGGTGCTGAAACGCGGGGGGAAATTACTGCTTACCTGTCCATTTGTTTGGCCGGAGCATGAAGTGCCGTATGACTATGCACGCTATTCAAGCTTTGGCATAACACACCTGCTTGAAAAAAATGGCTTTGAAATAATACAACGGGTTAAAACAGGGCATTTTGCAGAGGTTATTTTACAACAGATGATCTTTTACATTTTTGTATTATTACCTAAAAAGCCCCGAATATTATATCTTATTTTGCACCAGATATTCATACTACCACTTATTGTTTCCGGTGTTTTGACAAATGCCGTATTATTTGGAAAATTGAGAAGAAAAGAATTATTCCATAATAATGTGATACTGGCACGAAAGAGGTTTTAGACTAAAAGCGCATTGCTATAAAATCTGCAGAATGTTGTCCGACTGAACTTTTCTTTTGCTATCTCATAACTTCTTTTACCCAAAAGCGTTAGTTTCTTCTTATTTCCTATTAGCTGTTGAATTAGCTGAACGCCTTCTTCTACAATACCTGCTTCATCGGTTCTATGGATGAGCAAGCCATTGTTTTCATGGAGAATATAATCAGGGATTCCATTGACTGCTGTTGAAATGACAACTTTGCCATAGGCCATCATTTTCATGACTACTACCGGAAGTCCCTCATAAGCAGATGTGAGAAGCAATACATCAGATGTTGCATATATGGCTTCCATTTCCTGCTGATCTTTGATATTCCCACGGAAAGTGCAATAAGGATATTTGTCCGGGAAAACAACTTCTTCTACATCTCCAACAAAAGTAAAATGCACATTGGCGTTTTGCCGGTGTAGCTTTTCAGCAATGGCTGCTGCCAGGTGCACTCTTTTCTGTGGCGCCCCTCTCCCAATAAAGACTACTTCTATCCTTTGATTATACCGTTCCGAATAAGGAGGAATATCTATTGCGTTATCAATAAAATAAAGCCGGTCATAGTAACGCCCCGGAAGATGGTTCTCCTGGTACTGCGCTTCCACTTCCTTTTTAAGACTCAGTACGCTGAAAATCCGCATATCTATTCTGTCAATATGTCCTATGGTATATCCAATCCAGGTTGGCAGGTGACATAGCTCAACACGTTTTGTTTCTTTTTTTACATGCTGAAGGATTTTGTAAAAAAACAAACACTCTCCACCAAAAACCACCGGACTTTTATTTTTATTGATCCAGGCTGCAATTACTCCTCTGAAGAAAAAATTTACAAAATGGAACAGCTTATTGTCTATATAAGGAGAGAGGTCAATAATAATGGCATTGAGGCCTCGAAACTCTTCAATAAATAAATTGTTTTTGGGTTTCTTTGAGAAAATAATGATTGGTTTTCTATTCTTAATACATCTGGCAATATCAATGTTAACCCTCGGTGCACCACCGATATCCGCACTGGAGAAAAACAAAAATATCCCGGTATTCTCTTTAAGGGGTAAGAGACCTCCAAAAAATTGTCCCAACCAAACAAAAGGCAGCGTGGCCAGCTTTTCAAGGAAAAATTTTGTTTTTGCCTGTTTGTATGTCATCTGCCACCAAAATATTTGGCCAATACTAAATTAAGATAGTTTTCGTCAAAACGTAACTGAAGCTCGTCCGCAGCCTGTATAACTTCCGTTGTTTTTATTTGGGGAATACTTTTTTTAATCGTCAGATTATAGTCGGCCTTTTTATTCAATACTTTTTCCAGAGCGCAAACAATATCCCCCACGGAATAGTTGAGAGGATTAGCAACATTAATGATTCTGTTCACATACTTATTTTTCGAAATGAAATAGCTGCATAGCGCAACAACATCTTCAATATCGAGTATATTCCGGAAGGACCCTTTCCATAAATCAAACTTCTTTCCGGATTCAATACGGTTTACGAAAAAATTTATCAGCGTATGCGGGTTATCTGTTTTCCCAACAGGATTAGAAAGCCGAAAAATAAGATAGGGATTACCGGACAACCGGACAACCTCCTCCATCAGCAATTTATGGTTTATATAAAGAGAGCCCTTCAGGGATTCATCGTATATGCTGCAAGTACTGAAATAAACCAACGTACCCTGTTTTTTTTCAAGCACATCTTCAAGAAGTGAGCGTTCTCTTCCGAATTCTTTTTGGGAAATATTTCCTGAATCAGAAACGCCAGAAGCAAAAATATGTATCTCACTGCTGTCATGGAATTCCTTAAAAGCCCGTGCTAAAAACCCATCCCCTGTTATCATTCAAATACCTTTAATATAAGGCGCTGAAGTTAGGATATTTTTGTCCATAAACAGGGATTGCTCAATAACTCATACTATAAAAAATTTCAAATTTTATGGTAATGCATAGCTATGCGATACCTATAGCTTGCTGCAAACTCCGCCGTTTTGCCATCCTTGCCTCTATCAGCAACTATTACACAAAAAATTACGGAGTTGGCCGAAGGGGATATAGTAATTCTAAAAATAATATCTAAAAGTAATTCTGTAGCATCAATCTCTCCTCGCTACCGAACTGGCACCGCTGCTTTTAATATTGCGGGTGATGCCCTGTCCTTTGTAATAGATATCGCTGGCGCCACTGGCAGTTGCAGTAAGCTCCTTGGTAACCGTAATTTGTATATCGCTGGCGCCGCTGGCGCTGGCTTCGCAATAGTCTGCTGCCAGATCATACCCCTTTACATCACTCGCCCCGCTCACTTCAATTTTCAGGTTGGCTGTTCTGCCGCTGATGCGGGAATCGGAGCTGCCGCTCTGGTCAAGGCTTAAGTGGTTAACGTCTACCGCGCCTTTAAAATCACTGGAGCCTGAAAGGTTTATTTTCAGCGCATCGGCTTTAACTACACCGTTTACATAGACATCAGAAGCGCCTGAAGCCGTTAATTTTTGTATTGTTTTAAACGATACATAGGCTTTTAATTTCTTATTGCCGCTGCTCCATTGCAGTCCTTTATCGTTGTAATAAATTTTAAGCTCGCCATTTATAACTTCGGTCACGATCCTGTCGCGGTATTTGGTTTCAGCCGCGCTTACCACAACCACTTCTTCATCGCTTTGAGACAAATATAAATCAATGGAACCCGCAACAGAAATGGCGGAAAAAGAGCCCGCTACATTCCTTGGCTGGGCATTTCTATCATTCACAAACACTTTTTCGTCCTGTGCGTTAGCTGCAAAGCCAATGATACCGCATAATGCGAGTAGTAATATTCTTTTCATGTGAAGCTATTTATGGATGTATTGCTCAAATAATGAATAATTATCTTCAGTTATCCCCAGTAATACGATAAGGATGCTTAAAAGTTACACCATTTGGATAATATTTTAAAAGTCCGTTATCTTTGCATCACAAACAACCGTGGTTAAAGTTTATTTTAACCTCAGTGATTCCCGGGGTGTTTTGTTTCGCTTGCAGCGGAACAGGACTGAGATCAAACCCGTAGAACCTGATCAGGGTAATGCCTGCGCAGGGAAGGACGAGTCTTCACATCTCTCCTTTCCTGTTTTTGTAAACCCGGCTAAAGACAAGTGAGTGCAATAAAAACAAGATGCACGTCTGAAGCTGATAACAAAAACAGAAATGAAAAAAACATGTTTACTATTGATGATGCTGGCAGTTGGTATTGCAGCTTTCGCACAGCACCCCTTCCATGGAAAAATTATTGAAAAAGGCTCACGGCAGCCCCTTGCCAATGCAACCGTTGCGCTATCTGAAAACCTGAACACGATTTCTGATGAAAAAGGGGATTTCCATTTCAGGAATTTAAAAAAAGGAAGCTATACGGTAACGATAAGCTCTATTGGCTTTAAAACGGCTAAAGAAACCATAGAGGTTCCATCCGCTTCGCCTGTAAGCATTGCGTTAGAACGGATTGACCTGATGCTGCAACCCATAGAAATAAAGGGCGTGAGAGCAGGTGAAAGAGCGCCTTTTACGAAGAGCAACCTGTCGAAAAAGGAAATTGAAAAAGTAAATATGGGGCAGGACCTTCCTTTTGTGCTTAACCAGCTTCCTTCCGTTATTGTAAGCTCCGATGCCGGCAATGGAGTGGGCTATACGGGGATACGCATACGGGGCACAGACGCCACCAGGATTAACGTAACACTTAATGGCATCCCCTATAATGACGCGGAATCGCAGGGCAGCTTTTTTGTTGACCTGCCGGATTTTGTTTCATCGGTTAACAGCATACAGGTACAGCGGGGTGTTGGCACCAGCAGTAATGGCGCAGGTGCTTTTGGCGCCACCATTAACATGACTACCAACGAGTTTATTGAAGAAGCTTATGCCGAAAGCAATAACAGCTACGGGTCTTTCAATACCTGGAAAAATACTTTAAAAGCAGGTACCGGTTTAATTAACGGGCATTTTACCGTGGATGCCAGGCTCTCCTCATTAAAAAGCGACGGCTATATAGACCGTGCGGGCAGCGACCTGAAATCATTTTATTTGTCTACTGCTTACTTCTCCGGTAAAGCTGCGGTGAGGCTAAATGTTTTTTCGGGCAAAGAAAAAACTTACCAGGCGTGGAATGGTGTACCAGAAAGTATGTTAAAAACAAACCGCACCTATAATTCGGCAGGAACGGAAAAGCCCGGCGAGCCCTATGAAAATGAAACGGACAATTACCAGCAGGATCATTACCAGTTGTTTTACAACCAGGATGTAAACAACCGTTTTAGCTTTAATGTAGCAGCGTTTTTAAGTCGAGGCAAGGGATATTATGAGCAATACAAAGCCTCCCGGAAGTTTAGCGATTTTGGGTTACCCGACCTTAATATTGGCGATTCGGTAATAAGCCGTACAGATGTGGTGCGGCAATTATGGCTCGACAATTACTACTACGGCGGAATTTTTTCCCTGCAATATAAAAACAAGGGAACACAATGGATAACAGGCGGAGGATGGAACCGTTATGACGGCGGCCACTATGGCAAACTAATCTGGGCGCAGGCGGGTATACCTAAGGATCATAAATGGTATGACTTGGATGCTTTTAAAACCGATTTTAATATCTACACGAAGCTTCAGCAAAAACTAACTTCCCACATAGAATTGTTTGGAGATATCCAATACAGGCATGTGAAGTATCAATTAGATGGCTTCAGGGATAACCCTGCATTGTTCGTGAATAATATGTATCATTTTATTAATCCTAAAGCGGGAATAAGCTATACGAATCAAAGCTGGTCGGGCTATATTTCTTACGCTTTAGCCAATAAAGAACCCAACCGCGATGATTTTGAGGCAGGCGCCGAACAACAGCCCCAACATGAAACCCTGCATGACCTTGAGCTGGGGATTGAACAGAAAAATTATACATTCAACTGGGGTGCTTCTTTTTACTATATGAAATACCATAACCAGCTAGTACTAACGGGAAAGGTAAACGATGTGGGTGCATACGTTCGCACCAATATCCCCGACAGCTACAGGATGGGTATTGAATTGCAGGCCAAATGGCAGCCCGCTCAATGGTTCAATGCTTCAGGCAATATTGCTTTCAGCCGCAATAAAGTAAAAAATTTTGTAGCCTGGTACGATAATTACGATGATGGCAGCCAGAAATCTGAAACATATACGGAAAGTGACATTTCCTTTTCTCCTTCTGTGACAGGTGGCGCCATTATCAGCTTTATACCTTTACAAAACTGGGAGATCAGTTTTTTGGGTAAATATGCTGGTAAACAATATTTGGATAATACCAGCAATGAAGCCAGAAAATTAGATGCTTTTTACGTGCAGGATTTCAGAACCATCTATACGCTCAATAAATTGCTGTTCAGCGAAATCAACCTGGTATTGCAGGTGAATAATCTTTTTAATAAAAAGTACGAGCCCAATGGCTATACGTACAGCTATATTTCCGGCGGAGCGTTAGTAAACGAAAACTATTATTTCCCCATGGCAGGTAGAAATTTTATGGTGGGAGTGAATGTGAAATTATAAGGTTCGCCCGCATATCCCTTACGGTTTGACGCTATGCGTACCCACCGTAAGGGATTAACCTTATCATTTAAATACCAGTGCTCCTAAAGGCGGGAGATGAACATTGATTTCAAAAATATTATCTTTTTTGTCAACCTCAACCGTTTTAACATCGGGATTAAATACATCACCGGTTCCCCAATACTTTTTAGCATCACTATTAAAAACTTCTTTCCATTCTGTTTTATCTTTTACCTGTATTTTCCAGTCGCGGCGCACTACAGGCGTCAGGTTTAAAACAACAAGCAAATCATCTTTGGGCTGCTTTCCTTTTCTACGGTATACGATTACACTTTCTGCCCTGTGGTTCAGATCAATCCATTCAAATCCAAAAATATTAAACTGGTTTTCATATAAAGCCGGCTCACTACGCAGCAGGGCATTCAGGTCTCTTACGCAATCTTTTAATAGCCTGTGACTATCGTGCTGCAATAAGAACCAGTCAAGCTCCGATTTATAATTCCATTCACTGGTTTGTCCAAACTCATCCCCCATAAACAACAGCTTGCCACCGGGGTGTGTGAACATATAAGTGTACAACAGCCGCAGGTTTGCGAATTTCTGCCAGTCGTCTCCGGGCATTTTATATATCATAGGGCTTTTGCCATGCACCACTTCATCATGGCTCAGGGGGAGCATAAAATTCTCATCGTAGTAGTATATCATACTAAAAGAGAACTTGTCCTGGTGATGCGGCCGGTGAATGGGGTCTAATTTAAAATAATCCAGCGTATCATGCATCCAGCCCATCATCCATTTCATTCCAAAGCCCAGGCCACCTTCAAAAGTGGGCTTGCTAACACCCGGCCAATCTGTTGCTTCCTCGGCAATGGTTTGCACGTCGGGAAAATCACGAAAGATAGTTTCATTCAAATCTTTTATAAAAGCGATGGCTTCAAGGTTGCCATCGCCACCATGCTCATTGGGTTCCCATTGCCCGGTTGTGCGGGAGTAATTTAATTTAAGCATGGAACTCACTGCATCTACGCGAATGCCATCGGCATGATATTTATCGAGCCAATAGCGGGCACTGCTGATCAGGAACGACTTTACCTCTCCCCTTTTATAATTGAATATATAACTGTTCCAGTCGGGATGAAAGCCTTTGCGCATATCTGCATATTCGTAGGTATGCGTGCCATCAAACATGAATAAGCCATGCGCATCATAAGGAAAATGCGAGGGCACCCAATCCAACAGTACGCCTATTCCTTCCCTGTGCAAGGCATCCACCAACTCCATGAATCCCTGCGGATTACCAAAGCGGGAAGTGGGTGCAAAATACCCTGCTCCCTGGTAGCCCCATGAGCCATCGAAAGGATGCTCCATTACAGGCATGAACTCTACATGCGTAAATCCCATTTCTTTTACATACGGCACCAGGCGTTCCTTTATTTGCGCATAGGTGTTATAACTTTCTTCGTCATTCCTGTCGGGCCGCATCCAGCTCGCCAGGTGTACCTCATACACACTCCATGGTGCATCCAGTGAATTGTTCCGCTTTCTGTCTTTCATCCATGCCGCATCATTCCAGTTGTAATCCAACGTCCAGGTAACTGACGCTGTAGCCGGTCTCTTTTCCCAATACCAGGCAAAAGGATCTCCTTTATCCTGCCTGCTTCCTTCATATCCATGAATGTGATACTTATATACTTCACCCTTTTGTAAATGCGGAATAAAGCCTTCCCAAATACCCGAATTGTCGAGCCGTACAAATAAAGGATGTGTTTCATTATTCCAGTTATTAAAATTACCTTTAACAGATATATAAGACGCGTTGGGCGCCCATACCGCAAAGTAATAGCCGTCGGTATCCAGTACCCTTGCAGGTCTTGATCCAAATAACGTATACAAGCTATAGTGCGTGCCCCGCTGAAAATTACTGATATCTTCATCGGTAAATAAAGAATAGTTCCATACCGTTTTGGTACTGTCAACAAAATGAATATCCTCGTATTTAACGCCTGTCACACTATTATGGGGGTTCATCACATTTTTATATTTGGTTGCCGATTGTTTCGTTTTTTTGGGTACTTCTTTTACTGAACCTGTTTTGGAGACTTTTTTTTGCGGGTTTATTTTTTTATTTATTGATTTTTCAGGTTTTGGCATCTTGCTGTGTTTATGTGTGAAAAGCTATTTCAAGTCAGATTAAAAGTACGGCTTATGAATTTAAACATAAATAATAGATTTTTTATACTTCACCTCTAATTCCAATAAATAAGCTTATGCGTCAATTGATCACCTGTTTTATTGCTATCCTGTGTATTGCATCAAAAACATACAGTCAGCAAGCATCCATTACCGGGTCTGTTTTTGACACCGCCAGCCAGAAGAAACTGCAATATGCAGTAGTTACACTGCTTAACCCGGCCGATTCGTCTATAATTGCTTTTACAAGAACTGATAAAGACGGAAATTTTATTTTGCCCAGGCTCTCTCCCGGAAAGTTTTCCGTTATGATCTCCTACCCTTCTTTTGCAGACTACGTGGATGAAGTACAACTGCAGCCCGGCGCTGTTGCCAACCTGGGAACGATCAGCCTCACCAATAAAAGTGTTTTGATGGAAGAGATCATCATCAGGCAGAACAATGCCATGCGTATGAAAGGTGATACGCTGGAATACGCTGCTGATAGTTTTAAGGTGAGCGCTAACGCAAACGCAGAAGAGTTATTAAAGGCGATGCCGGGTATACAGGTTGACAAAGACGGAAAAATTATTGCCCAGGGGCAGGAGGTGCAGAAAGTACTGGTAGACGGGGAGGAGTTTTTTAGCGATGACCCTACCGTGGCTACAAGGAACATAAGAGCCGATGCGGTGGATAAAGTGCAGGTATTTGATAAAAAAAGCGACCAGGCAGCATTTACCGGAATTGATGATGGCGAAAAAACCAAAACCATCAATCTTAAATTAAAAGAAGACAAGAAAAACGGCTATTTCGGTAAAGCTTCAGCAGGTGGCGGCTTAAAAGATAAGTTCAATAATGAAGCGATGATTAACTTCTTTAAAGGCAAAAGGAAAATCGCTGCTTTCGGTACCATGTCAAATACCGGTCAAACAGGGCTCAACTGGCAGGATAGCCGAAAATACGGAGTTAGTGAAGACAATTTTGAGTACGATGAGAACAGTGGTTTCTTTTACTCGTTTGCTCAAAATGATGCTTTCGAGTTTAACGGTAACGGATTGCCGAAAGCATGGACCGGCGGGCTTCACTTTTCAAACAAATGGAATGAGGATAAACATAATTTCAACGCCAGCTATATGTATAAGAAATTAGATGTGGCAGGTGATGGAGAAACCCGAACCCAATATATCCTTCCCGATACGCTTTATTATATCAATCAGCGCAATACCAGTTTTTCGCAGCGCGACCGCAACACCCTGAACGGCAAATATGAAATACAGCTTGATTCATCTTCTTCACTGAAGTTTGTGTTCAGCGGATATAAAGGCCGCACTGAAACCAGCAGTATCTTTTACTCCGAAGCGCTAAATGAAGATTCGGGACCGGTAAATACCAGCAACAGAAAAACCTCTAATAAAAACGAGGAATCTTCCCTGAATACCAACATCATTTACAGGAAAAAATTTAAAAAGACGGGGAGAACCATCACGGCTACGATGGAACAAAAGTATACGGATAATGATTCCCAGGGATACCTTGGCGCAGTTAATAACTACTACGGAGAAGCTGGAGAAATTTTCCAGAATGATACGATTAACCAGCGCAAATACAATCATAGTAAACTGTTTACTTTTAACGGGAAAGCAACCTATACCGAACCTATAGGGAATAATAATTATGTGATACTGAACTATGGTATTTCCAATACTACCAGCAGCGCCGACCGGTCTACCTACGATTATAACGATGGCAAATACGATGTGCTTAACCCACTTCTAACTAATGATTATGATTTTCTTGTTACCACTAATGCCGGCGGTATTGATTATCGCATAGCCAAAAAGAAATATAACCTTTCTTTCGGCAGCGACCTGGCTTCGCAGGCCTATACACAAAAAGATAATCTTAAAGATTCATCCTTTCATTACAACAGGCTGAACCTCTTCCCTAAAGCCAATTTTTCCTATAGCTTTAAACCACAAACAAGGCTTAACTTAAGTTACAACGGAAGTACGCAGCAGCCTACCATCCAGCAGATACAACCGGTGCAGGAAAACAATGACCCCCTTAATATTTTTACCGGTAACCCTGATCTTGAGCCCGCATTTAATCACCGCTTCAATATTTTCTTCAACGACTATAAAGTGCTCAAGCAAAGGGGCATCTTCGCCAATGCAAGCTTTAACCTTACCAATAATGCCATTACCACAAGCAATACGATAGATAAGTTTGGCAAACGCATATACCAGTCTGTAAATACCAGCGGTACATACAATTATTCCTCCTATATCGGCTACAATATGGAAGTGCCTTCTATCAAAACCAGGTTCTTCGCCAATATTAATACCTATGGAGGTAAGGGGATCAACTTCGTTAACCTTGAAAAAAACATCACGCACAACAATACTTACGCCGCAAGTGTTGGAGGTTACTTTTCAAAGGAAAACAAAATGGGTATCAATCTCCGGACAAATGTATCTTACAATACATCTTTAAGCTCGATCAATGAAGCTGTTCAAACAAAGTATTGGGTATATGGCTATAATATTGACACTTATTTTGCACTTCCTTACAAATTTGACTTCTCCAGCAATGCCGATTTTAATTTCAGGCAAAAAACAAATGTATTCGATCAGAACCGTAATACCATTATATGGAATGCCTCGCTGAGCAAGCGTTTGTTTAAAGAAACCTGCTCTTTGAAATTCTCCATCAATGATATCCTCGACCAGAACATCGGGTTCAGGCGGGATATACAAAGCAATTTCATTACAGAGAATACATATGCTACATTAAGACGGTTTTGGTTGGTAAGCTTTACCTGGAATTTTTCTCAAAACAATGCACAAACGCAAAATCCATAGTCATGAAACGAAGCAGCATCATCATTTTATCCATATTACTGGGCATAGTACAAATATCAAACGCACAGTTTATCCTGAAAGGAAAGATTGAGTTTGAAAAAACCGTTAATATCCATAAGCAGATGGACCTGGGCGATGACGGCTGGGCTACGACCCTTAAAAAGCAAACACCCGAATTTAAGCACACCTATTTCAACCTGGTATTTGCCGGAGACAAGACATTGTATGCACCCGGGCGCGAAAGCAATGAAAAGTCCGGTCCTTTTGGTGAAGGCCCTGCCTCATCTAATATGGTATATAGCGATTTTGCAAATCAAAGTACCGTAGCCGCCAAACAGGTATTTGATGAGTCGTTTCTTATACAGGATAGCTTACGTAAGTACCAGTGGCATCTTACAAAAGATACCCGTAAGATAGCCGGCTTTCAATGCAGGAGAGCCTTTACAGTTATTATGGACTCGGTATTCGTAGTAGCTTTTTACACCGATGAAATTGTTCCACCGGGTGGTCCGGAATCTTTCCAGGGGTTGCCCGGAATGATCCTCGGTGTGGTTATACCCCGACTGTATACCAACTGGTATGCTACCAAAATACAGCTTGAAGAAATAAAAGAAACTGCCATTGCTCCACCCAAAAAGGGAAAAACCACCAATTATTCCGGAATGGAGAAAACGATACAGGATAGCCTTAAGCGCTGGGGCAAATGGGGTACCAAATATATATGGCAGATTATGATATAAGGCTGATAAACAAAACAATATGAAGGCTTTATCCAGAACATTTTTAGAAGAGCCGCAATGATAACACACCTGATCGCATTGCATATTTGGGTACAATGGCTGGAAGCGCATATGCTTATCTGCCCATCGGTAAAATACTGGGGTATGATATGCCCCGGCTGTGGCATGCAGCGCAGCCTGATTGCTTTGCTTAAAGGAGATTTTTTGTCCTCTCTCCTATTGTATCCGGCCTTATTGCCGCTGATAATCCTGATCGCCTATGCCCTGCTTCACCTGAAATACAAATTTACGGGCGGCGCCAAAAATATTATCGTAATGCAGGTGGTTGTTGTAAGTATCATTACGGCACATTACATTTACAAAATTTATACACATCAAATATTTCTTTAAATGACAGCACAGGACAGTTCCATATTTGCCCCTCAATCACAGCGTTCACTGCCCAACGCATCCGCCGTGCTGGCGCTTGGTATTATTTCCATTATCGGCTGCTGCTGCTATGGCATTCCCGGGGTAGTATGTTCCATAGTGGCACTGATCCTGTACAGTAAAGACGCACAATTGTACCAATCCAATCCGGAGTGGTACACTGCTTCATCGTACAGCAATTTGCGTACAGGAAGATTGTGCGCCATTATTGGACTCATCCCCTCCATACTCTTTCTTGTGTTCTGGATATTTATCATGCTTACTGCCGGGTTTGGCATTTTTACCAACCCCCAGGATATTTTTAACAGGATATAAAAAATGGGGAAAAAAAATTTGAAATACGGACAAATGACCGTATATTTGGGACAAATAACAGGAATGGTCAAAAAGTACAGCATAGAAGAAGAACAACCTTTAAACATATTAGAGGATCCTGTAGTAGCCTATACTGCGATGGCTCCTTCCAGCCCTTTTCTTAGTCTGGTTAAGGGAGTTCTGCACCTGTTGGGTATATCAGGGCAAACAATACATTCCCCTATCCGAAACAATACAGATTTTATCGGTATTATCCGGGAAGGCGTTCCCCGAAAAGCCCTTGATCACCTTATGGAAAATACCGGTCTTACGGTGGCTGAAATATCCACCATTATCAGAACTTCAGACAGAACGCTCAGGAGATATACGGCAAAGCAAAAGCTCAATCCTGAGCAATCGGAAAGAATTATAGAACTGGCTAAGTTATACAGCCGCGGAGAAACGGCTTTTGGCAATATGGATAATTTTAAACAATGGATGAATAGCAGCATAATGGCATTAGGCAATAAAAAACCTAAAGAATTTTTAGATACTTCCTTAGGTATAGACTTACTAATGAATGAAATAGGAAGAATTGAACATGGAATATTTGCCTGATGAGAAGCGTATATCGCATCAGTAAATGCATGTATATAGACGATTTGAAAGGCACTGGTGCAGCCAGCTATTCCGGGCGGTGGCACAGCAAGGGGACTTATATTTTATATACCGCCGCAACGCCTTCATTAGCATTATTAGAAAGCGTAGTGCATCTTTCGGGCATACCCATAGAAGATTATTGCATGCTTTGCCTCGAAATTCCGGATAACAATATTCTTACTATAGCGATTAAGGATCTTCCTGAAACCTGGTATGTAAATCCGCCGCCCGGTTCCCTGGCGGCTATCGGAGATCATTTTATTCAAAGAAATCAATACCTTGCGTTACAACTGCCTTCGGCTATTATGCCAGAGGACAGCAACCTGCTTATCAACCCCAATCACAAAGATTTCGAAAAAATTAAGATAGCATATAAGCGGATTATCCCTATAGATAAACGGCTGCTTTAATACCAGCTTATTATTTATTCACCCAATATCTCATGTCCTAATTTATCTCTTTTGGTTCTAAGGTATTTCTCATTATGCGGATTAGGGTGAATTTGCAAAGGAACATTTTCAACAATATCCAACCCATAACCTACCAAGCCCACTCTTTTACGCGGGTTGTTGCTTATGAGCCTCATTTTATTGATACCCAGATAACGCAGAATTTGAGCGCCCACTCCATAATCTCTTTCGTCCATTTTAAATCCAAGGTGCAGGTTGGCCTCTACTGTATCCATTCCCTCTTCCTGCAATTTGTATGCTTTCAATTTGTTTACCAGCCCTATTCCACGGCCTTCCTGGTTCATATATAACACCACTCCTTTCCCCTCTTTCTCTACCATTTTCATGGCTTCGTGCAATTGTTCACCACAATCGCAACGCATGGAACCCAATATATCACCGGTAAAACAGGAAGAGTGCACACGAACCAGCACAGGTTCTTCTTTTTGCCATTCGCCTTTTACCAAAGCCATATGTTCTCCACTGGAAGGATTGTTCCTTTCCCTGAAAATGATAAGCTTAAAGTAACCATACTTAGTGGGCATATCTACCCTAACAATTTCTTCAATGAGCGAGTCGGCTTTTAACCGGTATTCTATCAGGTCTTTAATTGTAATCAGCTTAAGATCAAACTTTTTTGCTATCTCCTGCAATTCCGGCAGCCTTGCCATAGAACCGTCATCATTCATAATCTCTACCAATACTCCGCCATAAGGGGCATCAAACCCTGCCAGGCGCGCCAGGTCAAGGGTTGCTTCGGTATGACCTGCACGTCTTAAAACGCCACCCGCTTTAGCTTTTAAAGGAAATACGTGTCCCGGGCGGCCTAATTCGGACGGTTTTGTTTTAGGATTAATCAGGGCCCTGATCGTTTTAGAACGATCATGCGCAGAAATACCCGTTGTACACCCATGTCCCAAAAGATCAACCGAAACGGTAAAAGGTGTTTCATGCAGGGAAGTATTACTAAGCACCATTAAATCGAGGTTCAGTTCCATGCAACGCTCTTCGGTTAATGGTGCACAAACCAGTCCCCGTCCGTATTTGGTCATAAAATTAATGATCTCAGGAGTAGCATTCGCCGCGGCGGTAATGAAGTCTCCTTCATTTTCACGATCTTCATCATCCACCACTATTACCAGCTTACCATTCTTTATATCTTCAATCGCACTTTCAATAGTATTGAACATCTGCAAAATTTTGGCAAAGTTACGAATTCGGCAATTCGATTACGCATTTACAATTTTGCAGGCGGTTTTGTAACAAATCGTAATAATTACCATTACACTTTTCCGGGTTATACCGTACATTCTTCATTTCCACACCAGCCTGCCGGCTGGCCGCCCGGAAGATCCAGTCGGACGGGGCAGGTTTTCAAATCTCCACATTTTCAAATTATCTTCCCCACCCCCATTTCAAAAACTCCGGCATGGCCTTAGCCCAGGTGGCTACATTATGCCTGCCATCTTTGAGTTCAAGGTATTTAATATCGGCATGCCTGTTATAGCCTTTATGTTCCAGCTCTTCTATCAGTCCAATGGTATCGTCAATAGAATCAATGATGCCATTCTTATTACGATCTTCCGTTTCATCGAGTGTTCCGGTTTCGAAAAAGAATTTAAGCCCGGGATAATAATCTCCTTTTCGTATCTGCGCATGCATGATACGATCTGTATCTTCTATATATCCTTCATCAAGCCCCTTTGTTCTCCACCAGAATGATCCGCTGAAAACGCCGGCTTTTACAAATACTTCCGGGTGATTCCATACAATATCCAGGGCCGATAAGCCACCCAGCGAAAAACCAGCGAACGATTTTTCTTTAAATTCAGATATACCACTTTCGGCGCGGATAAAAGGAAGTAATTCTTCCAAAACAAACCGTGTATATAATCCCGCTTTGGCGCCTCTTCCTTTATAGTCTCTTACGGCTGCTGTTCCATACTCATTTCTCCGGTCTTCCCCGCAATATATGCCCACACAAAGTACAGGCCGGATATTATTTTGCCGGTACAATCCCGTAAGCAAATCCGCCAGTCCCAGCTCTTCCATATCCTGCCCATCGTTAATAAGCAACAGGCTCATCTCATCCTGCTTCACAGGCATGGATGGTGTAAAGCAATCAATACGCACATCGCGGCGGAGAAACCTGGACGGAAGGGAGTGATTTTTTACAGTTACTATTGTTTGATTTACAAGCGGCATCAACACCAAATATAACGGAAAGATTTAAAGATAATTTGATCTGGTAAAATAGTTTTTAGCTATCTTACAAGCACTTAAAAAGCTATTATAAATACCCGGGCAATACTGCACGGAGAAAAAAAACAGTATGAAAAAAATCGGAATCCTGCATGGTAAAGAAAGGTCCTTTCCCAATGCTTTTGTAGAGCGGGTCAACAGTAAAAAGCCTGACGGTATTATTGCCGAATCTGTATCTATCAATAAAGTAGTACAGGGCGAGTCAAGCGGCTATACAGTAATCATTGACCGCATATCGCAGGATGTTCCTTTTTACCGCGCTTTTCTCAAAAATGCAGCTATCAGCGGCACCGCTGTTATTAATAACCCATTCTGGTGGAGTGCTGATGAGAAATTTTTTAACAATGCACTGGCTACAAAGATAGATGTGCCCGTGCCTAAAACAGTTATCCTGCCTTCAAGAGATTTGCCGGCCGATACATCAAACGAATCGTTCGCTAATCTTACTTTTCCTTTGGACTGGGAAGGTATCTTTAATTATGTTGGATTTCCGGCTTATATGAAGCCTTTTGCAGGAGGCGGCTGGAAAAACGTATACCGGTTAGAGAATATGGAAGATTTTTTTGACAAGCACGGTGAAACCGGAGAACTGGTAATGCTATTGCAGGAAGAAATTGTATTTGATGAATATTACCGGTGTTACTGCATCGGCGGAAAACATGTACGCATCATGCCTTATGAACCCCGGAACCCGCATCATCTCCGGTACAGGAGCGATTTTAAACCTTCACCGGAGCGATACCAGCTTATGGAAGATATTGTTTTACGTATTAACAAATATCTTGGCTATGATTTTAATACTGTGGAGTTAGCTATCCGTAACGGTATTCCTTATGCCATTGATTTTTGTAACCCGGCTCCCGATGCGGAAGTAACCAGCGTGGGCGAAGAAAATTTTGAATGGGTTGTGGAAACATCTGCTCATTATGCTATAGAGCGTGCGCAAAACAACGATGAAACAAAGGATAACCTTACGTGGGGAGAATATGTGAAGCGGAGTATAGAAAAACAGCCGTTGGTATAAAGGTGGATACCCCCGATCTCATTAAACGATAAACCGACCATATGGCTAATCCGAATTATAAGCAATTTACGCTGGGCGTTGAAGAAGAGTACATGGTAATTGACCCTGAAACTTTTGAATTAAAAAGCCACGAGCAAAAAATCGTATCTGAAGGACAAAAGATCATAAAAGACAAAGTAAAGGCGGAAATGCACCAGGCGGTGGTAGAGGTAGGTACAGATGTGTGTGAAGATATAGATGCTGCGTATAATGACGTAACGCTTTTACGCAAAACCATAGCTGGTATTGCCAATGAACTCGGTTTTGGAATGGGTGCTTCGGGAACACATCCCTTTAGCTTATGGGAGCGACAGTTAATTACGGATAATATCCGTTACCATCAAATTGTAAATGAAATGCAGGATGCCGCCCGGAGCAACCTGATCTTTGGGCTGCATGTGCACGTAGGTATGGAAAGCCGGAGGATGGCCATACATATCGCCAATTCGGCCAGGTATTTTTTACCACATGTGTTTGCGCTCAGCACCAACTCTCCCTTTTGGGAAGGAAGGTATACCGGTTTTAAATCGTACCGGACAAAAGTGTTCGACAAATTTCCACGCACGGGCATACCCGACTATTTTGAAAGCATTGAAGCCTATGACAATTATGTAAACCTGCTCATCAAAACCAATTGTATTGACAATGCCAAAAAAATATGGTGGGACTTACGGGTTCATCCTTTCTTTAACACCGTTGAATTCCGTATTTGTGATGTGCCGTTAACTGCAGATGAAACCATAGCTATTGCCGCTTTGTTCCAGGCCATCTGCGCTAAACTGTATAAGCTCCGGATGGAAAACATGAATTTCATTCAGTACTCACGGGCATTAGTAAACGAAAATAAATGGCGTGCCAGCCGCTACGGGTTAGACGGGCACCTGATTGACTTTGGCAAAGAAGAAGAAGTAAATACCCGGGTACTGATCTATGAATTACTCGATTTCGTGGATGATATGGTAGATCACCTGGGATCAAGACACCGGCTCGCCATGGTGCAAAAAATTATTGAAACGGGTACGGGAGCCGACCGGCAACTGGCTGTTCATGAAAACACAAAAAGCATGACAGCCGTAGCCGCGTATATCCATTCGCAGTTCCTGGCGGATTTATGATAAACCCCATGGCCTACCCCTGCTGCAGATTGTGTATGCACTTTTTAAGACTCTCTTTCCACAATGGTATATTTACCCCATACTTTTCCCTGATCTTTGAGGTATCCAGCAATGAATAAGCAGGCCGTTTAGCAGGTGTGGGATATGCAGTAGTGGGTACCGGGTGAAGCAGGCAGTTAGCCCCTGTTAACTCTTTTATAGTCAGCGCAAAATCGTACCAGCTGATCCTGCCTTCATTGCAGTAATGATAGATACCGGGCAGCCAGTGTACGCTGCTTATCATTTTCATAATGGCATGGGCGAGATCAGGCGCATAGGTAGGAGCACCTACCTGGTCATCAACTATATTCAACTGCTCTTTTTCTTTCATGAGACGAATCATGGTTTTTACAAAATTGTTGCCATGCTCACTATAAACCCAGGCTGTTCGTATAATTATGGTTTCAGGATCATACGCTATTGCCCACACCTCACCTTTTGCTTTGGAAGCGCCATATATGTTTACAGGGTCAACCGGATCGCTTTCTTTATAAGGCACAGCAGAGGATCCGTTAAAAACATAATCGGTTGAAATATGTAAAAGTTTCGACTGCCTGCCTGCGCAGGTTTTTGCAAGTGCCTTAACGGACTCCGCATTGATAAGAAAAGCGCTTTCTTTATCTGATTCGGCTTTATCAACAGCCGTATACGCCGCGCAGTTAATACAAAACTGCGGTTGAACAGCTTCAAAAACAGCTTCCACTTTAGCATGATCATCAATAGGCATATCTGCTTTTGTTAGAAAAACAAATTCAAGCCCGGAATAAACAGGCGCCACATCCGCAATTGATTTAGCCAGTTGTCCGCCGGCGCCGGTTACAAGTATTTTAGGCTTTGGCATGGATAGTTATTATCCTTCGAATACAAAATGATTGTTACAAATCTTAAACGGGGGATGAGCAAGGTCTTTCTCAGACAAAATGATTTTATCAGGCGGAATTTTCCAGTCAATATGTAAAGAAGGGTCATTATAAGCAATGCTTCCTTCCGCCGCTTTGTCGTAGAGATTATCGCACTTGTAAAGCACGGTAGCATGTTCGCTCAGCACGGAAAAGCCATGGGCGAAACCGGCAGGAATGAGCAATTGCAGCTTATTTTCATCGGAAAGCTCTATGCTATATGCTTTACCATAGGTAGGCGATCCTTTTCGTATATCCACCGCAATATCCAATATTCTTCCCTGCAGTGTGCGCACAAGCTTTGTTTGTGCTTTGGGAGGATTTTGAAAATGCAACCCCCTGATCACGCCGTAGCGCGAATAAGACTGGTTATCCTGTATCCACTGATAGTCCAACCCTTCTGCCTGAAAAATGTTTTGATTATAACTTTCAAAAAAGTATCCTCTTGCATCCTCAAATACAACAGGCTGAAAAATAATAAGGCCGGGAAATTCGGTTTTTATAAATGGCATTAAAACTTAATTGTATTATCGCAGCAGACTATACGCTGCTAAATACCTATGAAGATACGAATGTTCTTTTATCGTTTTACATACTGCTCTGCATAAAACTGCTGGTATTGACCGGACGTAACATGATTGACCCATTCGTCATTATGCAGGTACCAGTCTACTGTTTTTTCCAATCCTTCTTCAAACTGAAGCGAGGGCTTCCATCCTAATTCCTTATTCAGCTTCGTAGCATCAATAGCATAACGCAGGTCGTGGCCGGAACGGTCTTTTACATAGGTAATCAGTTGCTCAGATTGGCCTTTGGGCCGGCCTAACTTTGTATCCATTATAGCACACAGCAACTTAACAAGGTCTATATTTTTCCATTCGTTATAACCTCCAATATTATATGTTTCGCCGGTTCTGCCTTTATGAAAAATAGTATCTATAGCTCTGGCATGATCTTCCACCCATAGCCAGTCTCTCACGTTTTCGCCTTTTCCATACACCGGAAGAGGTTTATTATGCTTAATATTATTGATCATTAATGGAATAAGCTTTTCAGGGAAGTGATGCGATCCGTAATTATTAGAACAGTTAGATATAACCACCGGCAGGTTATAGGTATGATAATAGGCCATTACCATATGATCGGAAGCCGCTTTGGAAGCGGAATAAGGTGAACGGGGATCATAGGGTGTTTCCTCAGTAAAGAAGCCGGTTTCTCCCAACGAGCCATATACTTCATCCGTAGAAACGTGATAGAACAGCTTATTGCTATAATTGTTATTCCAGTATTTACGACAGGTATTTAATAATACCGCGGTGCCCAGTACATTCGTTCTTACAAACCCGAGCGGATCCATTATAGAACGGTCAACATGACTTTCAGCGGCCAGATGTATTATACCGTCAAAATTATACTTCCCGAATAACGCATCCATTTTTTGTTCATCACAAATATCAGCGTGTTCAAAAGAATAGTTCGGCAACTGATCAATATCCTTCAGGTTTTCCAGGTTACCGGCATAGGTAAGCGCATCAACATTTACTATCCTGTACGCCGGATATTTTTTTACAAATAACCTGATAACATGGGAACCTATAAAACCGGCGCCCCCTGTTATGGCAATGGTTTTAATATATTCCGCCATTACAAACTCCAGTATTTGATATTCTTAAATTTATTCCTGTATAAGCCTTTAAGGTCTGCAAAAATAGCGTCAGGGTTGGTTATACCAAGCAGGTATTCTTCCGTTAAGTTTTTATATTCGTTATGCGGAACGCCCAGTATAACAGCATCATAATTCTTGCCTATAGCGGGCGAAAGCGGAAAACCATATTCGTGCTGCAGTTCTGCGTTATCTGCATACGGATCAACAATATCAACATTTAATGAAAATGCCCTCAGCTCTTTTATCATATCAATGATCTTGGAGTTCCGTATATCACTTACATTTTCTTTAAATGTTGCGCCCATGATCAGTACCCTTGCCCCTGTAGCTTCTTTAGCATGTTTAATAATATGCTGCACTATTTTTTTAGCCACGTACAATGGCATTTCATCATTAATTACCCGCCCGGCCAATATTACCCGCGATTCATAGCCGAGCTCACTGGATTTGTAGGTAAGATAATACGGATCCACACCAATGCAATGCCCGCCTACCAATCCCGGCTGGAATTTCAAGAAATTCCATTTGGTGCCTGCCGCTTCCAGCACTTCGTAGGTATTGATGCCTACCATATCAAAAATAATAGACAGTTCATTCATTAAAGCGATGTTCAGATCACGCTGTGTATTTTCGATGATCTTTGCCGCTTCTGCAACTTTTATGGAAGAGGCCTTATGCACCCCCGCCTTAACCACTATTTCATATGTTTTGGCAATTTCTTCCAGCGATTCCGCGTCTGAACCCGACACTACTTTAATGATCCGGGAAAGGGTATGCTCTTTATCCCCCGGGTTAATGCGTTCGGGAGAATAGCCTAATTTAAAATCAACATTCAATTTCAAACCACTCAGCTCTTCAATAATAGGAAGACAGTCTTCTTCTGTACAGCCCGGGTATACGGTAGACTCATATACCACATAATCTCCCGTTTTTATTACTTTACCAATTGTTTCGGAAGCTTTTTTTACCGGTAAAAGATCGGGCACATTGTGATCATCAACCGGCGTAGGAACGGCAACAATAAAGAACCTGGCTTCCCTTAATACCTCCAACGAATTGGTAAACTCAATATCACACCCTTCAAAAGCGGAAGCATCCAGTTCATTACTCGGGTCAACAGACTGTTTCATCATGTCAATGCGTTTGGCATTGATATCAAAACCAATGACGCTCACTTTTTTTGCAAATTCAAGTGCAATAGGTAATCCTACATAACCTAATCCTATTACGGCCAATTTTGCCTTTTTATCAATAATATCCTGGTAGATCAACATAAAAGTTATTTTCTAAATTCTTTGGGTAGCTTATATAATTCTTCCCTGGGTAAAGACTTAAAGTATTCGTATGTAATTTTCAACCCTTCCGCACGATTCACGTTAGGTTCCCAGCTCAATATTTCTTTTGCGCGGGTTATATCAGGACGCCGCTGTTTAGGATCGTCTGTAGGTAACGGTTTATATACAATTTTCTGATGCGTTGCCGTAAGTTTAATTATTTCTTCGGCAAACGCCTTTAAACTGATCTCATCAGGATTTCCAATATTTACAGGATAAACATAGTTGCTGTGCAGCAGCCGGCAAATGCCTTCAATAAGATCATCCACATAGCAGAAAGAACGGCTTTGGGAACCATCTCCAAATACGGTAAGGTCTTCACCCCGCAAAGCCTGTCCAATGAATGCCGGCAAGGCTCTCCCGTCGTTGAGGCGCATGCGCGGCCCGTAAGTATTAAAAATGCGAACGATCCTGGTTTCAACATTGTGAAAAGTATGATAAGCCATTGTTATGGCTTCCTGGAACCGTTTGGCTTCATCGTATACGCCGCGCGGCCCAACAGGATTTACATTTCCCCAGTAATCTTCCGTTTGCGGATGTACTAACGGGTCACCATATACTTCAGAAGTGGAAGCCACTAATATTCTTGCCCTTTTTGCTTTAGCCAGTCCAAGGCAGTTATGCGTGCCCAGCGAGCCTACCTTTAAGGTTTGAATGGGAATTTTAAGATAATCAATAGGGCTTGCCGGGGATGCAAAATGTAGAATATAATCTACAGGTCCGGAAACGTGAATGAACTTTGAGATATCATGGTGATAAAACTCAAACTGCTCCAATGCAAATAAGGATTCAATGTTCTTCAGGTCGCCGGTAATGAGGTTATCCATGCCAATAACATGATAGCCGTCATTGATGAACCTGTAGCAAAGATGTGACCCTAAAAAACCTGCAGCACCTGTTATTACTATTCTTTTTCTCATTTTTATATTTGGTTATTGAGCAACTACCGGGCGTCCTATGCTCTCATAATAGAAACCCAGCTCTCTGATGGCATTCACGTCAAACAGGTTCCTGCCGTCAAAGATCACTTTCCGTTTCAGATTAGATACGATCTTCAGGAAATCCGGCGTTCTGAACTCATTCCATTCTGTGGCAATTACCAGTGCATCAGCATCTTTTAAACAATCATACTGATTGCCGGAAAAGATAATTTTGTCGCCTACCAATTGCTTCACGTTATTCATGGCTTCCGGATCATACGCCGCAACCGTTACGCCTTCCTTCAGCAACGCATCAATAATTTCCAGTGCCGGCGCTTCCCTGATATCATCGGTATTGGGTTTAAAGGCCAATCCCCATAATGCAATTCTTTTTCCTTTCAGGTCATTATTAAAATACTTTTTTATTTTAGATACCAAATGTAATTTTTGCTTTCCGTTTACCTCCATTACGGCATTGAGTATTTTAAAGTCGTAGCTAACGTCTTCAGCGCTTTTTACCAGTGCCTGCACATCCTTTGGAAAACAGCTTCCGCCATACCCGATGCCTGGAAATAAAAACCGTTTGCCGATCCTGTCATCACTTCCTATACCACGCCGAACCATATCAACATCCGCACCCAGCTTTTCACACAACTGGGCTATTTCATTCATAAAAGATATTTTAGTGGCGAGAAACGAATTGGCAGCATATTTAGTGAGCTCAGCAGAGCGTTTATCCATAAAGATAACCGGGTTACCCTGACGCACAAAAGGAGCATATAAATCAGTCATTTTCTTTTTGGCCTTTTCGGATGAGGTGCCTATGACCACCCTGTCGGGCTTCATAAAATCATCAACAGCCACTCCTTCCCTCAAAAATTCAGGATTAGACACTACATCAAAAGCACCTGCTATTGTGTCCTTCTCCCCACTGGTAATTACGCCACCGGCACTTTCAATTATAGCCTGCTCTACCTTCCCGGCAGTTCCAACGGGAACCGTGCTTTTGTCTACAATAACCTTGTATTGACCGGGCTTAATGATTTTGCCCAGTTCTTTTGCAACACCCAGTATGTATTTCAAATCGGCCGAACCGTCTTCACCGGGAGGTGTGGGCAATGCTAAAAAAACAACTTCAGCATCTTCTACTCCTTCAGACAGGTTGGTAGTAAAATGTAAACGTTCTTCTTTAAGGTTCCGGAGAAATATCTTCTCAAGCCCGGGTTCATATATGGTAATTTCCCCGGCGGATAATTTTTCCACTTTGGTTTTGTCAATATCTATACAGGTTACGGCATTACCGGTTTCGGCGAAACAGGTTCCTGTAACTAATCCAACATATCCCGTTCCTACTACAGCAATTTTCATTGAAGTACGAATTTATTTATTAATGTACGCTATTACTTTTTGTGTAATGAAAGCAAGCTGGTTTTCCTCTAATTCCGTATGGATGGGCAGAGAAATAACCCTTTCCGTTAGCCAGTCCGTTTGAGGTAACTGGTAAGCTCCCCCCCCAAATGCTTCAAACATTTTTTGCCGGTGGGCAGGCACAGGGTAATAAATCATGGAAGGAACCTGGTGTTCTGCCAGGTATTTACTAAGCCCGTCCCTGTTTACATCATTTAAAATCAATGTATACTGATGAAAAACATGATTCGTATAGGATGCTATATAGGGAGTTGTAATTTTTGGATGCCCTGCAAATGCCTTATCATAATAAGCAGCAGCCTTTTGCCTGGCAGCAATATATGCATCTAACTTTTTAAGCTTAATATCCAATATGGCAGCCTGTAAGGTATCAAGTCTTGAATTGCAGCCCACTACTTCATGATAGTATTTTATCTTTTGTCCGTGATTAGCGATCATTTTTAACTGTTCAGACAACCGGTCGTCATCGGTAAATATAGCGCCTCCATCTCCATAACAACCCAGATTTTTGGAAGGGAAAAATGAAGTACAGCCAATAGTGCCTATAGTGCCTGTTTTCTTTTTTACACCATTGCTAAAGGTATAATCACAGCCTATTGCCTGCGCATTATCTTCTATTACATACAGGTTGTGCTTTTCAGCTATCTGCATGATCGCTTCCATGTTGGCGGATTGCCCGTACAAATGAACCGGTACTATTGCCCTGGTTTTTGGAGTAATGGCTTTTTCAATAGCTTCCGGCGAAATACAAAAGGTTTGTGTATCCACCTCAACAAAAACGGGCTTTAACTGCAGCAAAGCAATTACCTCGGTGGTGGCAATATACGTAAAGGAAGGCGTAATTACTTCATCTCCCGGCTGAAGCCCCAGCGCCATTAAAGCAATCTGGAGGGCATCGGTACCATTAGCGCAGGGTATTATATGCTTTGAACCTGAATAAGCAGACAGGTGCTTTGCGAAATCCTGAACGGGCTTTCCATTAATAAAAGCACAACTGTCGAGCACGCTATGGATAGCCGCATCCACATCAGGCTTGATGTGCTCGTACTGTTGCTTAAGATCTACCATTTGAATAGGCCGCATATATTCTTCTTTTTTATAAATGGGTGCAAAAATAGTAAAATATACAGAGGATAAACAATAGGTATTAGTTTTGTAACATATTTTAATCATTATAAAAGTGGTTACAACATTTTACAATTTGTTTATTGCGCTATATGGCTTTGCCATGAAACTGGCTTCGCAATGGAATCCCAAGGCGAAGCAATGGGTCAACGGGCGAAAAGGGCTATTTGAAAAATTGCAGCAAACGCTGGAAAATTTACCACATGATAACCGCCCTGTAATATGGATGCATTGTGCCTCTTTAGGTGAATTTGAGCAGGGAAGACCGGTTTTGGAAAAAATTAAGCTCCTGCATCCTCAGTCGAAAGTGATCGTTACTTTTTTTTCTCCTTCGGGATATGAGATCAGGAAAAACTATAAAGGTGCAGACGCGGTATGGTACCTGCCCTTTGATACGCCCTCCAATGCCCGGAAATTCGTGCAATACATTAATCCAACTTTAGTACTCTGGGTGAGATACGAATTCTGGCTGCATTATCTGGAAGAATTAAAAAGAAAAGAAATTCCACTCCTGCTGTTGTCGGGCACCGTACTAAAAAGCAGCCCATTTTACAGGGTATACCGCAGAAAGCTCTTTAGCTGCTTCACGCATCTTTTTGTACAAACCCAATTATCCGCTCAATATTTAAAGACCGAAGGCTTTGAACAAAATGTAACGGTGGCGGGCGATACCCGCTTCGACAGGGTAATTGAAATTGCGCAGGCATTTGAACCCATTGCCAAGGTAGAAGCATTTTGCGGGGGACACAGGGTACTGGTTGCCGGAAGCACCTGGACAGAAGATGAAGAAGAGCTGATACACTACGTTAAAGTGAACCCGGATATACGATTTATAATAGCTCCCCACGAAGTGGACGAAGAAAATATAAAAGACCTGCAAAAGGAATTTCCCCATTCGGTGCTTTTTTCGGCATTGCAGGCCAACTCTTTTAACGATGATATAATTGATGAATCAACGGTGATCAATACCCTGATTATTGACAATATAGGCATGCTTTCCCGTTTATATCAATATGCCGACATTACCTATGTAGGCGGCGGGTTTGGCGATTCGGGGCTTCATAATATCCTGGAAGCCGCGGTGTACGGCAAACCGGTTTTCTTTGGCCCGGTATACCAGCGGCACTTTGAAGCGGTGGAAATGGAAGAAGCGGGCGGAGCCATTAGCATCGAAAATGCACTGGAATTAGAAAATGAGCTCAATAAGCTGTGGAATGATGAGACTTTACTGAAAGAAAGAGGAGATGCCGCGAAACAATATGTGTATGCTAATGCCGGCGCCACCGGTCATATACTGGATTATATTTACAGGAACCTCCTTTTAACCAACTGATCAAATTGCTTTACCGCCGGGTGTTCCTCGTTCCATCCTAATTTAAGCTTCAGCTCACGCAATATCCAAAACTCGGCTTCAGGATAAATGGTAAAACGGTTAATAGTTTTAAGCGACCGTTCATACATGTCTTCATCGCCGCGAAAAAGTTCACTGATGAAAATAAAGCGGTCATTTACTCCCACTGCTTTTTTTATATCCTTCAGCGGCTCTTCTTTTAGCTTTTCGCCCAACTCCGTTCTTCGTTCAAATAACCTTTCATTAATAGAGGGTTCCCCTCTTCCTATTACTTCATTCAATTCTTTTACCTGTGGCTGGTGAGCCAGGGTAGGCACTTCCTCCAGTACGTTAAACCGGGGGGTGGCTATGGTTTCCTTATGATTTGATCCGTTTTTTGCTGGCAGTGCAATTGCCGGTATATCTCCTTCAGCTCCGATATCCAATCCGTCACTTTCCTTTGAGGTATTGTTGTTCACTCTACCGGAAGCTTGTTCCGCTGCAGCAGGTACGCCACCCGGCATCATTACTGCAATTTTTTTACGTTCGGGTGTATGTTGCTGCTGTTTGAGCAGGAACAGCTCCGTTTGTAACATCTGCACTATATGGATGATTTGCTCAGCGGGGGCATTTTGCTGATAGAGCTCCTGTAATTTGTTTATTAAAACGCCGATACGTTCCATTCGAATATGGTATTTTTGAGCGTTTGTTTAATTTAAGAATATATTATACATAAATTTCGGTGAAGTTACAAACACCTTGCCATAAAATAATCACAAATGTTTACTGAACCGCATATAAAAGGAGAAAGAAAAGGATGGATAGAAGTGATTTGCGGTTCCATGTTCAGCGGAAAAACGGAAGAACTAATCCGGAGATTAAAACGGGCGAAGATCGCTAACATGAAAGTGGAAATATTTAAACCCGCCATTGACAGGCGATACCATGAAACACAAATCGTTTCCCACGATGAGAACGCTATTTTATCCACGCCTGTTGAAAATGCCGGAGTCATTTTGTCTTTTTCGCATGGAGTGGATGTAATTGGCATTGATGAAGCACAGTTTTTTGATGATGACCTCCCGGCTGTTTGTAATCACCTGGCTTTGCAGGGTATGAGAGTAATTGTTGCCGGACTGGACATGGATTATTCGGGCAAGCCGTTTGGACAGATGCCCGGTTTGCTCGCTACGGCCGAATACATTACCAAGCTTCACGCCATATGTGTACGCTGTGGCAACATCGCTAATTATTCTTACCGCAAAACACCTAATGATGCACAGGTAGTAATAGGCCAAAGCGATATTTATGAGCCCAGGTGCCGCTATTGCTATAACCTGAAAGAATAATTGGGGTTTATGATTGCTGATTTTTTGATTTCTGATTCGGGGGTTGATAGCAAAAAATGTACTGTGCAACCTGCAAACTTATGGTGAGAAGTAAAACGTGAGAAGTGAGAGAATAAATCTTTCACCTTTCCCGTTTATCGTTTCCCGTCTCCGTCTCTCTCCCTGAAACCTGTAACCTGTAACAACCCCACCCCTTCCGCATTCCGCTCTATCCCCTAACTTTGCCGCATGTACAGACACATCATAACGCTTTTAAAAAAAGACCTGCTGCTGGAACTCAGGCAACAATATACGTTTTACGGTGTGTTGCTGTATGTTGCCTCTTCCATATTTGTATTATACTTAGCCATACAACAGCCCGAAAGCACCGTTTGGAACGGCCTGTTCTGGATGATCCAGTTGTTTATTTGCGTAAACGCTGTAGCTAAAAGCTTTTTGCAGGAAACGAAAGGGCGGATGCTCTATTTTTATGTGATTGCTGGGCCCCAGCAATTTATCATTGCCAAGTTATTGTATAATACTTTTATTATGCTGCTGATGAGCCTGATCAGCCTCCTGCTTTTTCGCGTACTGCTGGGCAACCCTTTGTTGCACTTCTGGCAGTTTACCGGTATTGTATGCATTGGTTCGGTAAGCCTAAGCCTTGTGTTTACCATGCTGGCCGCTATTGCCGCAAAAGCGCAGCAGCAGGCGTCGCTGATGGCCATAATGGGTTTCCCGATCATTATTCCGCAATTGCTGTTGCTGATGCGCATTTCCAAAGCGGGAATGGGCGAGGCGTTCCAGGCGGGCGCCCTGTCGGATATGGTTTGGCTGCTCCTGGGGTTAGACGCGCTGGTTATGGTTATGGCTGTTATCCTCTTCCCCTTTTTGTGGAAAGACTAAACTCATTGTCCATTCATTAAATTGATGTACGTTTGCTCTAATTAAATAATAAATCAAAGGATGAAAAAATCCTGGTGGAAGATACTCTGTATTATTTTGCTTTTATATACCCTCGTTGGCGGATTGTTATTAGAAGTGCCTCATAAAAAAATCCTCAACGAAACCATCCGCAACATTTATTTCCATGTGCCCATGTGGTTTGGTATGATGGTATTATTTACCTGCTCTGTTGTTTACTCTGTTAAGTATTTGCGCAAGCCCGATCTGCTGTACGACATATACGCCACGGCCTATGCCCGCACAGGTATGCTGTTTGGCATATTAGGATTGGTAACCGGTGCTATATGGGCAAACTACACCTGGGGCAAAGCATGGAGCAATGATATTAAACAACTTGGCGCTGCTATGGCATTGCTTGTTTACGCCGCTTATTTTGTGTTGAGAAATTCCATGATTGACATTGATAAGCGGGCAAGGGTTGGTGCCGTATATAATATTTTCGCGTTCGCTATGCTTTTTCCTGCACTTTGGATAGTGCCCCGGCTTGTAGAATCCCTACATCCCGGAGGCGCAGGCAATCCTGGTGCAGACCCGAGAGACATGGATGCACGTATGCTGATCATCTTTTGGTTTGGCGCTGTACCTGGTTTTATTCTTTTGGGTATCTGGCTCAGTTCTATCATTATTCGTTTTCGTAAAATAGAAGATAAAAATCTCTTACATGCTTAGTTCACCCGTAAAAAAGCTCCTGTTAGCTGTATTATTATTTGTTGCAGCACCATTTATCTACGCCCAGGAAAAAGTGGAAATGGCAGACGGATTACGCAGTAACGGTAAAATTTACGTAGTGGTAGCCGTACTTGCGATCATTTTCATAGGATTGTTCATCTTCCTCATTAACATAGACCGGAAAGTAAGCAGGCTGGAAAAGGAAAATCAGAAACCATAAAAACCATAAGTTTTCAGCCTGGTTATTATTCACCCACGACTGGTATTTTAAAAATATTGCGATATGACTGCTCACGAGGAGTATAGTTTCTTTGATGCTGTTTTAGCAAGCTTTGATAAAGCAGCAAAATTCACCAACTGGGATCCCGGAATATTAGAACAGATCAAGCTGTGCAATTCGGTTTACCGTATGCATTTCCCGGTTAAAATAGGTGATAAGATTGAAGTAATAAAAGCTTACCGCGTACAACATTCCCATCATAAAACACCCTGTAAAGGAGGCATAAGGTTTGCCACCACCGTAAACCTCGATGAGGTAATGGCCCTGGCCGCTTTAATGACCTATAAATGTGCTATTGTAAACGTTCCATTCGGGGGTGCGAAGGGCGGTATTAATATTGATCCTAAAAAATACACGCCGTATGAACTGGAAAAGATCACCCGCCGCTATACGCATGAGCTGATCAAGAAAAATTTTATAGGACCGGGAACGGATGTTCCCGCACCGGATTATGGAACCGGGGAAAGGGAAATGTCGTGGATATTAGATACGTATACCAGTATGAAACCCGGTGAAATTGATGCTTTGGGCTGTGTAACCGGGAAGCCTGTTTCGCAGGGTGGTGTGCGGGGCAGAAGAGAAGCAACGGGCTTGGGTGTTTTTTACGGTATCAGAGAAATATGCTCAATGCCCGGCCTGATGGAAAAAGCAGGACTGCCTGTGGGCATTGAAGGAAAAAAAGTAGTGGTACAGGGATTGGGTAATGTAGGTTATCATGCCGCTAAATTCTTTCGTGAAGGCGGAGCAAAAATAATTGCACTGGCAGAATACGAAGGCGCCATTTTTAATGCCGGAGGGTTAAATGAAGAGGAAGTGCGGGAGCACCGGAAGAAAGAAGGTACTATCCTAAATTTCCCGGGCGCTACCAATATCCTGCATTCATCTGACGCGCTGGAGCTGGAATGCGATATTTTAATACCCGCCGCCCTGGAAAATGTAATTAACGGCGACAATGCTTCACAAATAAAAGCCAAAATAATAGGAGAAGCGGCAAACGGGCCGCTGACCCCGGAAGCAGACGAAATTTTCATAAAAAAAGGAGTGCTGGTAGTGCCCGACATGTACCTTAACGCGGGGGGGGTTACCGTAAGTTATTTTGAATGGCTTAAAAACCTGAGCCACGTAAGGTATGGAAGAATGGAAAAGCGCTTTACGGAAAATCAAAACCGCAGCATACTTGCCCAAATGGAGGGTTTGACAGGAAAAACAGTAAGCGACAGGGAAAAAGAAATTATTATGCATGGCCCAAATGAAGCGGACCTGGTGTATAGCGGTTTGGAAGAAACCATGATGGGTGCAACAAAAGAAATAGTAGAAACCTGGATAAGCAATCCCGACATTCCGGATATGCGTACTGCAGCCTATGTAGTAGCCATCAATAAAGTAGGAACCAGTTACGCGGAGCTGGGGATATTTCCGTAAAATGAAAGCTAAGACTATTTTATTTTTACTATTGCGAAAATGGAAAAAAATTTTGTCAAAACAATTGATCTCTTATCTTTGCACTCCCTTTACAAAAAGAGGTAAAAAGAAGTTCTAAAAAAATATTGGGAGCATAGCTCAGCTGGTTCAGAGCATCTGCCTTACAAGCAGAGGGTCCGCGGTTCGAACCCGTGTGCTCCCACACAATACAGATAAGGGTTTCATGAAAATGAGACCCTTTTTTGTTTTTGGTATTTGCATACAATTTGACATACATATCCATTTTTATACAAAATGAAGTGGACTGAATAATAAGCGTATATTTGAAGTGCGAAGACATTTAGATGAGCCTGCCGGGTATACATAAGTATGTCCGGTTTTTTTATGTCCGAAATTTAAGATCTCCATTAAAAATTATCTTGGCTATCTTCCTTTAGCAACTATGGTCTCTATAGACCATTGACCATATAGCCGTAATCATCTTTAACAGAACATATTGAAAGCTGTGAGCGTAGAATTTACCCAACCATTCCCTTTGCTGGATCCGTTTACATTAACCATAGCCCGTTCATTTTAATCCTGGGATACTATTTCAGGTTAAGCATCCGTGTGCTGCAGCACACGGATGCTTACAAAAAAGCATTATCAAATAACTTTACTTGTCCTTTTTCCCGCCTGTACACTCAACTACTTTAGCTATGACAATTGCCATGTTGCAAGGGCAATAAATAGCAATCATCATTCAAACAATTATACAATGAGTGTACGCACCGATATCATTAACCTTAGTGTTAACGTAAATGGCAATAAGGCACAAAACGAACTCAATAACCTGAGAAAAAAAGCTGCTGACATTAAGTTTGAGATGCAAGCCTTAACAAAAGGAACCAAAGAATATATTTCAAAAAAAGCTGAGTTAGGTCAGGTTACCGGTGCAATGGATGCACTCAAAAAACAAATAGGGTTGGCAGCATTAAGTCAAAAGGAACTTGTAAGGGAACTTAACACCCTAAAGAACTTACGGGGCAGCGTAACGCCTTTCAGTGACGAATATAAAAAACTCGATGCCTCTATAAAACAGGTTGAAACCCGGTTACATAGTGTAAAAACCGGGATGCAGGGCTTCACTACTTTTACCAGTAAACTGAAGGATGAAATTAAATCCTTTGGTACCGTTGTAGTCGGTTACCTGGGATTTCAGTTTATTACCAGCCAGATCAAAAGCGTTATATCCGGACTTTCTAAACTGAGTGGACAATTTTCGGATATCCGAAAGGTTACCGGTTTATCAGAAGAAGCTGTAAAGGGATTAAATGATGAACTACTGAAAATTGATACCCGAACATCCGCCTCAAAACTCAGGGAAATGGCGGTGGCTGCTGGTAAATTAGGAAAGGAAGGCCCCCAGGCTATTCTTGAATTTGTTCGGGCCGCGGATCAGATGAGTGTTGCTTTAGGAGATGATCTTTCCGGTGGCACAGAGGAGATAATGAAAAACCTTGGTAAAATAAGCCAGGTATTTAAAACAGAGGAATTATTTGGTACTGAAAACGGGCTTTTGAAAATTGGGAGTGCTATTAATGAACTGAGTGCAGCCAGCAATGCCGGTGCTGATTATATGGTTGATTTCAGTAAAAGAATGGCCGGTGTTGCTCCATTGGCAGGCATTAATATTCAGCAAATTTTAGGTTTGGGTGCTACCCTTGATCAATTTGGACAAACGGCTGAAGTTTCTTCCACCGCATTGAGCAAGCTCTTTATAAAAATGGCGTCCGATTCAACGCAGTTTGCCAAATATGCCCGCATGAATGTTGGCGACTTCAAAGCATTGTTAGAAAAGGATTTTATGAGTGCTCTCATCCGGATGCTGGAAGGGGTAAAGAAAAATTCAAACGGTATTAATGAACTGGCTGTTTCTTTGGGGGATCTTGGTTTGGATGGCGGCCGGGTAATTGGCGTTTTGGGTACTCTGGCAAATAATACTCAGATATTGCGCAATCAGATCCAATTGTCAAATGCTGCATTCCAGGATGGAACATCTATAACAAAAGAATTTGGTATACAAAACAATGATCTGGCAGCAACACTTGAAAAGATTGGAAAAGAGTTCGACAAACTAAGAGAAAACAATGTTTTTAAAGACCTGCTTACTTCAGCAGCAAATGCGACTTTAAGATTTATACAGGCCTTAAAAGATTTACCTGCGCTTTTTGAGCGCTATAAGTTCACCATTATTGCACTTGCAGTATCCTTCGCCTTATTAACCAAAAACATACTATTAACTGCTGCTGCATGGGCGCTGGAAAAGGCGGCCATGATTGCTGATGGTGTTTTAGCCGCCCGAAGGATTGCAATATTGCTTTTATCAGCGGGGTATAACTTACTAACAGGTAATATAACCAGGGCTGCAGCAGCATGGACGCTTTTTAACCGTGCAATAAGTGCCAATGTCATCGGACTTATTGCAACAGCCTTAATTGCTGTAGGCTTCGCGCTGGATAAAATATTAAGCAAGACGAAGGAATTAACAGCAGCTCAGCGCGTGGGCGCCGAACTTTCCAAGAGGGTAGGCGAAGCAACTGAAGAAACTAAAACAAAAATTGAGCTGCTTACCAGGGTTGCCAACGATAACAATGAAAGTTTGGATAACAGAAAGAAAGCATTGAAAGCATTGATTGCAATTGCTCCGGAATATCTGAGCAAACTTACACTTGAAAACCTCAACACTGCTGAAGGTACAAACCTGCTTAAAAAATATATAGAGCAGTTGTCTGCCCGTGCTGAAGCTGAAGCCAAATACAGCTTACTGGTTGAAAAACGAAAAGCCAGGCAACAGGGATATGCAGATATAAGAAATATTGATGGAGGTGCCCGCAGCAATTTTACTGAAGATCAAATTACAACCAGTGTAAACTTTAACCGTGGTGTTGGTTTAGCCCCACAAATTTTTAAAGATGTGGCTAAACTAAACGATGAAATTTCAGCGCTTGAAAAATCAATACAGGATTCGGTTGTAAAAAATTTACCGGATGCAGGTAATGGAGGTGTCGAACAGGGAGGGACAAATACACAGCACGTTACCACTACTGTTACTGACAAAAAATTTAATAGAGAATACGACAACCTGAAGAAAGATTTTGAAAAATTTCAACGCGACTTACAAAAGATGCGTGCACAGGCTTCAATTGCCGATGAAGATGCCGAAACAAAAGAGATAGCAGCCGTTACAGCTAAGTATGAAGAGCTAATGTCGCGTGCACGGGATTTCTATATTAAGACTGCGATAAGTAAAAAAACGCTTAATGAAACAGAAATAAAATTAGAAGAAGATAAGTACAAGGAGATTCTAAAACTCCATAAAAAGTATGAGGACGCAGGTACTAAAAAAATAAATGAAGAAAGGTATGCTGAAAATATAGAGCGAATTGAAAGGGAAGCAGAAGAAGAGCGGAGAGCACAGCTTGAAAAATACAGTCAAGGTTTAATTGATGGCGATACTTATGCTAAAGCTTTGACCAACATTGAAAGAAAAGAGCTTGCCAAACGTATAGCCATACATCAGGTGTATGCAGATGTTGTTGATAAAGCAGGTGCGGAACTTGTGAAGGATAAAACTGCACTTGAAAAATCATTAACCGATGAATTACTAAACCAGGCAAAAGCCCGTGAAAAACTATCTGAACTGGAAAAAGAAGCCAGGCAGGAACTGCAATTAAGCACATTTAACGCAAAGGGACCAGGCGGCAAAAGGAAAGAGCAGATCCAGCAGGCAAAGAATGAAAGGGATCAAAGGATTGCAGCACTTAAAAAGGAAATGGAAGATGCCGGCATTGAGGCTACGGAAGCATTATTGAAGCAAAGCCCCATTTTTCAAAAAATCATGGATGATTATAATAAGAAAATTGCAGGGGCTAATGCAAGTTTCTGGGATACCATTGCGGCTTACATTAGAGACTATGGACAACTTATTCAAAATGTTTGGGGATCCATTAATGATTTTATAAAAGCCAAAGAAGATAAAGCACTGGCTGAGGAAAAGCAGAGAAATGATGTTAGGAAAATTGAATATAAAAAGCAACTCGACAATAAGCTGATAAGCAAAGCTCAGTATGACAGGAAGGTAGAACAAGCTGATGCTGAGTTAGATAAAAAAGTTAAGGAAATACAGCGTGAACAGGCAAAAAGAGAGAAGGCGTTGAAATTATTTAACGCAGTTATTAATGTGGCAGCGGGTATTGCTTCATCTTTGGCGTATGGTGGCCCTGTTGGTTTAGCCCTGGCAATTGCAACCGGTATAGCCGGTGCCCTGCAAGTGGCCGCAATTGCGAATGAACCTTTGCCGGAATTAGGCACTGGTTACTGGCTAAAATCGGGACCAAAACACAATGAACCAGGTAAAGGCACAAAGGTTTTAATTGAGCGGGATGAGGCGGTAATGAGTGCTGCAGCTATGAGAGATCAAAAGCGTTATAGTGTTACCGGTACCGGCGCACAGATAACCAGCTTCCTGAATGCACGAAACGGTGGTGCAAGCTGGGCAACCGGTGCCAGGGTAAACATAAATCCAGAAATGCCCAAAATAATGGCAGGCGGCGGCTTTCTGGATCAAAGATCAACAGCAGCGGGATCTAATAATATCGAAATGCTTTTGGGCCAAATTGTTTCAGAACAGCAACGCTCAACCAATAAGCAGCAGGAAACACTTGAAGCGGTATCTAATTGGAAAACAAATTCAAAAGCATGGGTGAGTATTAAAGAATACCGGGAACAAGAAAAACTATATGATGATGCTAAGAGAGCCAGCGCACTTTAGAAATCCGAAATTGGCTTTCTTTTTTTAGATAGGAAATTTTTACCATCATCTGATAATTTACTGATCATGACTACTTCAAATGATTTGATTTTATATTCAGAGTATTTTGCTTCAGCTTTTAATTTGTAAGTACGGTAAACGGTATCAATATCAGGTGAAGCAATTTCCCGAACGCCACTTACAGGATTTGCCTGATCCCTCAATAATATGGTGAATTTATATAACGGCATTGTGGGTGCAAAAATAACGGAGTATATTTATCAGTGTTTTTATTAATATAGCAACAGCCAAAAAAAACCCGGAGATCATCCGGGTTTTAATTTTTATAGTTGGAAACCTATTTATTAGCAAGGCACAGCACTTTCTTTTTTTTCACTGGTTTTTCCTTTAACCAGGGCTTCACTGCCATCATCCTGGTACCAGCTTGGTTTAGTGCTATGGTTAACTGGTTTGTATGTGCCTACCAAAGCTCTGCTGCCATCGTCTACAAGCCAGCTTGGTTTAGTGCTATGGTCAACAGGCTTGTAAGTGCCTGCCAAAGCTTTACTGCCATCATCCACGTATATGCCACGTTTACCGGTTTGCTCAGCACCTGGATTTGCATTTTGCTTTCTGTTTACATATTTATCCGCCAAAGCTTTACTGCCATCATCCTTTAAACTACCCGGCTTTTCATTTTGCAATTTATTGGGTGAATTACTGGTAATAGTGGCTGCTGGAGCTACTGCACTTCGATTCTGTACCACATTGGGTTTCGTGGTGATCAAGCTTTTAGATGCTTCGTTAACGGAACCTTTAGAAGTCACTGTATTTGAACCCGATTGCTTATTTGTAGATATCAGCAACTCCATTCTTTTTACAACCTGGCTTACCGATTTGATACCATCAATAAGTCCTATTTCTACTGCATCTTTAGCATAAAACATCTTACCCGTTTTCCAGTCATTCCCCTTAATAATACCGGCTCTATTGGTTGCAACAGTATTAATAAAATGGGTAGCAATTACTGAAAGATCTTCTTTCAATGGATCTTCATTACCTTTTAAAGCTTCAATATAATCCCGGTTCTTATCTGTGCTTTGCGGTGCATATATCTCCTTTACTTTGAGTTTGAAATAATCCTGGTAATGTGCATCCCAATCAGCGATAGTGACATACACTCCAACACTTCCTACCTGGTCCGTCTTTTGGGTAACATATATTTCTTTTGCGGCGCTGGCTATCCACATTGCAGCACTGGCCGCCATACCATCATCAATGATTGCTATTATCGGTTTCTTACGGCCTGCTTCCTTTATTGCCTGGGATAACATAGAAGTACCATCAACCTGTCCACCAGGGCTATCAATGTTTAGTAATATACCGCTAACGTTACTGGCTATGGCTAATTGGTTAATGAGTTGGGTATAATCAGCCATGCCATAACTACAGATATCTCCATGCTTCAAAAGCGGTCCGAAAATATCAACCATGACAATAGATCCATTGGGTAATTCCCTTAAATCTGTATGTCTACTTATTGAAAATACATTCTGTGCTGCTGCTATTCTTTCTGCTGGATGAGATTTAACAGCATCGGAACTTCCATCCGGATCTATTCTTTTACCAGCAGTGGCAAAGCCAAAATCAACCGGCTCCCCTTGCATGAGGCGAATAGCCAGCGGTCTATGTGCTTGGGCCCATTGTTTATCCAGTAGCCATTTACCCCTTAAGATGGCTGAAATTGTGTGATTTATTTGCATATAAAATATTTTTATTCCTTACAAAAATCTAAACAATAGATTGCTGTGAAAAGGACAAATGAAAACAATTGCAGATACCCTTTCATCAGCTTACAGGACAAATCAAACCGCCTATATCATCAAGTCTTTAGCCTAAATATATTCCGGGCTGAATTGCTGCCCGCCCTGTTAGTTCCGGATAAAGGATTTTTAAAAAAAATGGTTGCAATTGCAACCATATATCCCTTTTCGGGACCATAAGTGCGCACCTCTGGCTGATAGGGCGGGTGCGGTTTTTAAGCCATTTTTTTTGGTTTTGGGAAAAATTGAAAATTATATCATTGATTATCAATGAAAATATGAAAAAAAGAGGCAAAAAAGCACCTCGAAAACGGCGAAATCACCCAAAAAAATGCAGGTGCACCTCTCTAAAATCATGATCTGGATGGAAAATACAGGTGCAGAACCAGAAAGTTGCTGCTAATTCCCCATTTTACTGTTACACTGTTACAAAATTTTAAAACCCTTGCTGGTATTGGTTTCTATACTCCAAAACCTTGTAACAGCACATTGTTACAACACTGTTACAAAGTAATATATAGTTGTAACGACTTGTAACAAATTGTAACAGTAAATGGACTATGTAAAATTGCTGTTACATGCTCAAACCCTTTACTATACTTATTTTTAGAGGAAAATATAATAATTTGTAACAGTTGTAACAGGCTTTTTAGAACTCCTAAAGAATAGATTGAAGCGGGGATGGGGATTCCCGATTATTGCAGAAATAAATTCAGCAACTACCTGCTGCATAAACGGTAGTTGCTGCAGCCAAAAAAGCTTTTCAGCGGGCAAATTGCCCATTGAAAAGCTTTAACGATGTGGATAAGCTGGAATGCTCAGTTATTCTTACCCGGGGGTTTTTTAATTTCTACCACCTTGGCCTGGTCTGTGTCTGACAAACTCAAAATAGTGTCAATGTAAAAAATTGTATCGGTTGCCAGGTTAATGTGTTTGTATATAGTAGGTAAAACTTCATCCATCCATACATATGCGTTTGATAACAAAGTCTGTTTTATTTCATTATCAGTATCAAGCCTTGTTCTTAGCAGTTTCCGATACATTTTAAAAGTGCTTACAGCTGTAAGCGGATTACCGTCTTTACCTCTGGTTGCATTTTCTTCGTCTTCCATAATGATTATATTGCTTTGAGTTTTGCCGGTATCGGCTTATTAATATATGAATTAGGGAAAAGGCATTGCCCCAAATCCATCATCACTTTATAAAGGAGCATTATGCGGATCCTATACCATTCATCTCGGTCTGAGGTTTCTTCAGCAGCCATAAGACCAAATACCAGGTCAAATAATAGTTCATTGTATTCTTTCTGGTTGTGATTAAAGTTTTCAACCAGGTTATAAAGTAATCGGCTCACTTCCTCCTGATTTTCCGTTAAGTTATCTTCTTCTGATATTGTTGTTTGATAAACTGAGTTTTTTAGTGTTGCTTTTCCATGTACAGTTGTTCCCTGGGAAACAACTTCTTCATGGACTTTTGAGCTTAATAAGCTTTGCTGCCTTATTAGCCGTCCTAATTCTTCCACACTGAGAAGATTTAAATTATCTGAAATAAATCTTGATATTTTTACTAACTCCTGGATTGTGTTCATGATTGTTTTATTGAATTGGTTTAAAAATAGGCTACAGCGCTGCATGGCAGGCTATAGCAATGCATTACTGATAAATGCAGAATAATTCTAAATGAAATTTCAACCGTTTGCTATGGAGCAAATGGAGCTGCCGGCATAAATTCTTTATCTGGTGAACTATCTACACCTGGATGGATGGTAGATTCGTTGAGCGTTTTATCCACGATGATTTTCGCAATAAGCGAAACTAATTTTTGCTCATCAGGAGGTAACTTCATTTTGCCATGTGGATTGGCTTTTGGGGTCTGGATGATAATTACTTTGTCGTCTTTTAGTTCTTGCATTGTAAAAGATTGAATTGGTTAAAAAATAGGAACGCTCGCTGCAAGAACTATATATTGCATAGCAATAAAAAGACTGCCGGACTTTCACCGGTACGGCGTTCCCAAAAGTTGACTTAATAAAAGTTTGGTGGATTTGCATATGCAACTGATATTTTAAATAGTTCTTGCACTTCAAAAGTATAAAAATTTATTGCAGATACAAATAATTTTTTCAGTTTTTTGAGAAGCTATGAAATCCCATGTTATTAATTTCACGGCTTTTGATGCCCTTCGTGTTCACAACGTATTTCCCTTTTTTATCGGCAGTAATGTAAGCACCAATCACAGATTCATGATAAAACGGTTCTATTTTATATTTTTTAAGAAGGCCCACAAACTCCTTAGCAAAAAAGTATGCTTTTTTTGCCTCGACACTGTTTATGTAAACTTCAGTTTCCTCCTTTACTTTTTGGTACACTCTTGTTTTAAGCTCAAGATTGTCATTCTGATCGAAAATGTAAAGCTTGAATACATCACTGGGCAAAGCAATGCGCTGGCTAATCATTATATTCTGAATTTGGGTTTGTGCCAGGTTGATTATTTTTTCCAGCTTACCAAAATCTTCCGGCAGCTCTACCAGCTCCATTAATTTTTCCTTATTTAATTTTAGATTGTTAACTACAACCTCGCCATTATTAATTTGTTTTGTAGAAACGAATTTTTTGGTATTGAAAATCAGATCAAGTAGTTCCTCCTTTATAAATGTTCCAACTGAAAAAGACACGAAAATCCTAATGATTTCATTGATGTATTTTGCCAGGCGCTCCAAAACGGCGATTTCATCTTTATATAGATCATCATCCGAATAGATCAGTTGTTTTTCATTTTCAAAACCAATTTTAATGATTTCCATTTGATCCTTTATTTTTTCTGGCAAGGAAAATGGATTAACATTAGCCGACGTAAAAACGATGTGACTAATGCCGGAATCTTCTGAAAGAAACGGTGCAACAATATCAGCTAAGCGCTCAAAAGCCTCCTGGTCCGGAATGTTTTTTAAAATAAGAGTTTTCGTTTCATCGGTACATCCTATATCCTTTGCATTTTTTATTTCATGCTGGCAAACATCTATTTCAATAACATTGCCTATGGGAGTGGCAGGGATAACCTGTCTGGATCTGGCAGTTTTACCGCTGCCATGCGGGCCGAAAATTCCTGTAATTTTTTTCATGATTGTTTTGTGTTTGTATTTATAAAAAGTGTTCGATTGCTACTTAATTAATGTCCCAGAATTGGGAATGGAACTTCATCCGCTTTGTAGGTTGGTGTACTATTGTTTCCCTCGAAAATTTCCGATAAAAATTTATTTTCAGGGGATGGCTCAACCTCATCATTTTCCTTTACAAAATCGGATCTCTTGAAAATATATGGGCGGCCGACTTCCTCAACCTGTATACGTTTCATTGTTGCGCTGCCCGTAGAATAGTCCACAATATTTTTGGGGTAGCTGTACCGTTTTGTTTTGAATTTTTGTTCAACCAGGGAAAGGATTTCGGTATCAGCCAGCCCCGGATTTTTTTCCTTGGCATAGAAAAAGGCCTCCTCCTTACTTTCATACTCTCGGCCTGCAAATAACCATACATGATAAGGTAGGAGACCCATATTTTTCTTAAGAATTTTTTCTACATAGTTGGCATTCTGTTTTCCGCCCAGGGCTTCCTGGTGGATTGCTTTTTGACTCATTTCTATTGTTTGAAGGCCGGTATCCAGGAACATTTCGCGCAGGAAATGCCGGATATCCTTTTCCACACCAGGCTGGCTGAATTCAATTACCCGATTTAATGCATCTGTTTTAAGCAGGTCGGGATGGAAGTGCATCCGGTTTTTCCGTTCTGTAACCAGCTTTCTGTTATTTAGAAAGGAAAGGAATCCAGGAATTTCATCTTCCATCCTTGCAAGAATATCAATATCCACTTCTTTAAGCACAGGCACTTTAAGTATCCAGTAGCGTATATCTTCCTTTGAAGCATAGATAAAGTTTTCCTCATTGTTGGTTATTAAAACGAATTTCATAAAACAATCCAGCTCTACTTGGTCCCTACCTTTAGCATTCATGAAAACTTTAGTGGCAGTGCTCAATGACTTTATCTTTTCAAGAACAATGCGTTTCTCAATCATTGTTTCGTCGCAGACTACGACAAGTTTGGATATCCAATGCGAATTGAAATTTCCTGCCAAATCATCATTTCCGACGATGGCCACATTTGCGCCGAAAATTTTTCTCAACAGAAAGGCAAAAGTTGATTTTCCGGTATTGTTTTCTTCACTCACCAAACAGAAAACAGGTAATTTTTGCTCTGGATTTAAATAAAGGATCTGCAAATAATCAAGTAACATCTCAAGAACTGAAACCTCAATTTTTGCTTTCGTTTTTTGATCAACATAAAAAGCTTTTCTTTCCGCTGCTATATGGCGCAAAAATTTGTTTATTGCAGGCAAATCAATTAGGTCGAATGTTTGTTCAGCCGGTAAATAATCTAAAGGGGAATATAAGTTCCAACAAGTACCTATTACCTGGTTAAAGTTTTTATTGTCAGGCACAATACAAGGAGCATCGAATTTCTTAATTGACTTTAAGAATTTTTTCCCGTAGTCGTCTATAATGGTTGTTTTATTGAGGCGGATTAGTACTTTTTCAAGGTGGCCATACTTATTGGGTTTCAAAATAATTTTGAAATAATCATCGCCAATCCTGATAAACATTTCTGCTGCAGCAGGCGAAACCTCGATACATTTTTCTTCCTTTTCGTCCCATTTATATGTTCCACCGTGCCATTTAAATTGGTTGTGCAATAGCTCAGGGTATTGTTCCGCATGGAAAAGCACGAATTCATTTACATCGTGTAGCCGAAAATGGCGCCAAAGCTTTTTGGCTTCATATGTTATATCTATTTTTTCGAAATAGTCTGAAGAATTTGGGCTTGCCAAACATTTTAAAATATCTTTTTGCTTTTCTGGCAAGGCAATCAGTATATCATCCGGTCCCTTTAAGTCATCTTTGCTTTTTCCAAATTTTTCAGCCAGAGCGTGGCTTTTTGGATAAGAAAACGTAACCTCAACATTTTCATCTTTAAGCTGGTTTTTCAGGTTATTTGCAAGGTTAAAAAAGGTCTTCGGGCGGGAAACCAAGTCTTTGCCTTCTTCCAATGCTTTTAATGAAATATTTAATGCGTCTCCATCCACAAGGATTTCCACCCTTTTAGGTTCACAAGTTTTAATGACGCGTAATATATCGCCGTGAATTTTTTTGGTTTCCTTATCGTTGTAAAGTGTTACCGATTTAATAGCAATGGCATACCCACCTGCCATACAAATCTTAAAGGCTTTAAAATCGCCTTCAACGATAAACAGCACTTCGATGTGGGTTTTATCTTCAAGGGCTTTAATTACTTTATTAAAAATACCAGGTGGGGGAGTTGCTCCTGGGGGGAATGTCATTTTAGCAAATGAGCCGTCTGACATTTTTTTGGGTTCTGCATGTCGTGTTGAATAATACGTTTCCTTAAACCTGCTGCCTTTTTTGTTGATCTTAATCTCATTTCGGTCTGCATCAATCGCCATTATTTTGATGGATCCGTCTTCGGTAGGGATAAAAATCGGCTTACTTATTAACTTGTCTTTGTGTTCACCATTCACATTTTCATTCGCCCAAACATCAATACAATTATGTTCATTGGTGATGCCATATTTTTCCATCCTTTGCTGGAAATAACTTTTTTCCTGGCTTTCTTTTTTTTCACTATTTTCGTTACCTAGTGTTAAGTGTGCCATTAACTTTAATAATTTAATGAGTGAATTATTTATTGTTAATGGCTTTTTTCTGTCCTAATTTTCCTAACCAGGTTTCGGCATCCAGCCGGATTTCTCGTTTGGTTTTTTGCCGACCTTCTTCAGCCCATTTCAACAATTCCTTTTTGTAAAAAAGTAGCTTACCTCCTTTTTTTATGTAGGGAATAGTTTTTTCGCCACAAAATTTATAAAGCGTAGGCACTGCCAGTTTAAGGTAGGCAGACGCCTCCTTAATGTTTAGTATTTCGTCCTGATCAGGTGCCAGTAAGTCGGGGGGAGTAGGTTGATAATGCTTACTATTTTTGAGGCAGTTATTTACACAGTCTATTATTACTGTTTCTAAGTCCTTTAGCGGAAAAGAGGATAAAATAATTTGGTCCATATCAATTCTGTATTTGATATGGCAAAAGGATAAAAAATATTAAACCCTATTTCCCTTTTCTTCCTAAATTATTAAGGAGAGGAGAAAAGGTTTCTAATATTTTTTTTGTAATCGAATTTTTATAAGGTTCAATTTTCTTATAGGTATGCGTAAATTCACTTCCATCTAATCCAGCACCTTTTATTTTCGTGTTTATTAGTTTTGCAACAACTTTTATAGATAGATCTTGATTTATAATTTGAGCACCTGGGAATTGTTTTAGGGCATCAATCCATACACGGAAAATACCTTTACCCTTTCCTATATAGTTGTTATCTATATCTATTACCGGCATAGGTCTCGAAATAGCTCTTAAAGCTTGAATAGCATATTCTGCGTACTCAGGTTTACAAAAGATATCCTCAAAAGCTCCCGGTTGAGGTTTAGGGTTTCTTGACCTTGTTTCTTTATTAATAATCTTGGATGAAGGGGCATACTGATCATCAATCAATTTTTGCAAATACTCAATGTTTTTTTTAACCGAAATTGCTTTGTAGACCAGATTCAAACTATCACTCAAAAAATAACTATCCAAAATAATAAAATTAGAGATTGACTCTCTCTCTTCATAAAGGGAGAAAAAATTTTCAAAACTTCCCTTTTTCAATAGATCGAATTTAATATACCGGATCAACTCGGCACCATCGTTCATTAATGGGTAAATCCAATAGCTTTCAATACTTTCTATAAACCCAGGAGCACTACCAAATATGGGATCTATATCCTGGCAGGCTGCTTGCAGATCCATATAACAGTTATCAATCAATTTCCGAAGTATAATTTTCCTGTGTTCCTGATCTGCTGCCACATGATTTAACTGGTACGTAACTGAATCTACAAAACCTTCATGGTCCGATTGTACCCAGGAGTCCCCATATAGTATCTGATCTCTGTACCGTTCATATATTTTCTTTAAAGTTTCAAATACCTGGCTGCTGATTAAATATTCATCTATTTTTATTTTATGGTCAATGGCAAATAAATAATCTTTAAAGCCAGGTGCATGGCTATTAGCCGGGCAAATGTCTTTATCCAATAAAAGGGTATCTATTTCCTTTTTTGTCATTTAGCTTTTGTTTTTTTAAATGCCGTTAAGGCTTTAGCTTGTGTTCTCAGGGTTTCATTTTCAAAACTGTCCAAATAGTTCTGCGTTGTTCTTAGGTTACTATGCCCCAACATTTCGCTAATTAAATCTATGCTGGTGCCTGAGCGTTTTAATACTGTTGCAAAACTGTGCCGGGCAGTGTACGTAGTAAGTGGGGGAGTAATCTTCAGATCCTTAGATATTTCCCTCATGTTATCATTAATAACGTGTGTGAGTTGTTGAATGAGTTGGTATTGCCGCTCTGGGGTTTCCTTACCTGTTAAAACCGGAAATATAAAAGTATCACCATCCTTTTTCTTGTTACCCCATTTCTTAATAATGGCTCTGGCTTCCGGCTGCAGCACAGCATAAATTATTTTTTCTTTTTTTTGCCTTATAGTTTTAGCTCTCTTGAATTTCAGTATACTTTTATCAATGTCCTTATACTTCAATAAACAGAGATCCTTCACATTCATGCCATTTCCCAGGTATAAAAAAATCCAGTAATCTTTTGCCATTTCCATGCTACTTCCAGGCAAGGCTTTATAATCAAACACCTTTTCAATAGCAGAAATCTTCAATGCTTTCTTTATGTTCCTGCCTTCCGGGATTTGATATTTATTTTTCTCATTTTCATTTCTGCGAAATGGGTACAATGCCGGCAATATGTCTTTATTAGAAATAGCGATGTTGAAAATGGCTCTAAGTGAGCGGAGGTACATGCTGATGGTAGTTTTAGAATTATTTTTTTCGAGCATAAACCTTTCATATTCGTTCAGCTTATCCGGGGTAATATCTGAGAATTTCGCACCAGGTAGAAAGTTATTTAAACTTGCCTGGGCACATTCATATGTAACTGCTGTACCTATTTGCCCGGCCGCCCTTAATTGGCGTATTCGTTCTGCAAAAGCCAGGTTTACAACGTCCTGGGCGCTCCTATTGGTGAGGAAGCTTTTTTCAAAATCCTGCCAGGTAAAGGAGGGTAGTTCTTTGATTATGGCAACAGCTTTATTTTCATAACTGCGAAGCTCAGTGCCTACTTCCTTTAATTTGCTTTTGATAGTTTTTGAAAGAGGTTTCCGGACTTTCTTTTCTTTGTCATTTAACGGAATGTCCAGAGCTACCTTGTAGTAATCTTCAGAAAGTGCATGGGGAGTTGAGTAATAAACCTGTTTTCTTTGAAAGGTTATTCTTATTTTAACCGGATAGGTGCCATCTTTTAATTCCCGTCGCTGATCCAATACGATGCTTGAAGTAGCTGTGTGCACTATTGATTTTTTTCCCATTCACATACTATTTGCATACAATATTAGTTAAAATATATAAAGTGAACGCTTTTTTGTATTAAATAATATAAAGCAATATGCCGTGAAATACATATCCCTGCTATATTGTAGTTATATTTTGTTATACTTCTTTATATTGCCTAATATGCTTTAGATATGCCTTACAAGCAGAGGGTCCGCGGTTCGAACCCGTGTGCTCCCACATCTTAAAAGGTTTTGATTAAAACTAATCAAAACCTTTTTTTATTAGGTGCGCTTTTTATATGCGCTGCTATGCTTTCGCTGCGTCTGTCTCGAAGTAACATTTTTTATTACCACCTTTTTTACATGGTACTGTCTTTTTTCAACCATGATATTTTAGTTCCAAAACGATCTGAGAGCAAAAACGCAGATTTCTGTATCAGCGAGCTACTCAATGAAATTCTTGTACAACACCTGGGCAGCAGCCTTTAAAAACGTGATATCCCCATTAGTATACGCCGCATCGCAGCCGTTGGTGATCAGCACAAGCCCGAATTTGTCTTCAGGGCTGAAAAACATAGCGCTGTACAACCCATACGCAGAGCCCGTATGTCCGGTGAGTTGCCTGCCGGGAATGAAAGTATCCGTTGTTAACAAAGCCAGCCCGTATTTTTGAGCTTCGCTTACAGCAGTTTGCATCTCCTGCGCGCTTTTTTCGCTGATGATCTGAATTCCCCTGTATGTTCCCCTGTTCATGTGCATCTGCATATATACTGCAAGGTCTCTTGCGGATATTTTCATACCGCCGGTTGGAGAAAATACGGGAGTTGAATAGCCGGGCATGTAGTTGCGTATCTCTTCCCTTCTTGGATTGTAGGCATCTGCAGCAGCCGTGAACTTTTGCGTGGCGGAGTCATATTCGTATAAGGTAGCAAATAAAGATGTATCCAGCGAATCAATACAGTATCCTCCGTACAAACGCAGCGGTTTTAAAATATGGTTTACCACATACTGATCAAAACGCTCGCCGCTTATTTTCTCAATTACTGCACCTGCCATATTAAAATTAAGATTGCAATACCTGTAGCCTCCGCCCGGAGGATAGTTGCTATAGCATGCCGCATAACCGGGGTTAGTTGCAGGGTTGATCACATCCAGCTTAAAATATCCCTGGCTGTCGTTAATGCTTGAGGTATGAGACAGCACCATCCTTAGCGTAATAACAACATCGGGATATGCAGGATTGCGTACGGTAAAGCCTACCAGGTGGCTTATATCATCATCGAGCGAGAGCTTCCCGGCTTCCACCAGTTGCAGAATGGCGGTTGCGGAAAAAGATTTGGAGATGGAAGCGATACGGAAAATATCGTTACGTTTCAAAGCCTGGCGCTGCGCTATATTCTTGAGTCCAAAAGCATGGGTGTATACAATTTTGTCATTTTTCACCACAGCTACAGATAAGCCTACAGCGTTGTATTCCTGCATCAGCTTTTTGATTTCCGCCCGGGCTCGCCCACGCTGGGAAAAGCTTTCGGGCTGCAATACCGCCAGCAGGCAGCAGGCAATAAAAATTGTTTTATATACTATTGGCTTCATATTGTAGAATCCCGGCAGGACGGTTTGCAAACGATAACCCACAGATCATAAATGATAAACTCCTACCCTGCTAAATGGCCCATGAGGTAACCGTATTTACCAGTTTCTCCTGATAGGGCACGGTAACCTTTATATAATTATCTGTATACCCTTCCATCATGCCATTTTTATTCCGGCTCTCAAATAATACTTCCCGGCTCTGCCCGCTGTGCTGCCCTGTGAAATACTGCATTTTCATGTACGACAAATTGCGTAATGTTTTATTGCGTTCATGCCGGGTATGCACCGGCACAACGGGTTTAATGGAAAGCGCAGCGGTATTATCTCTTTCGGAGTAAGTGAATACATGAAGATAAGAAACATCGAGCCCGTGCAGGAAATCAAATGTAGTGCTGAAATCTTCCTCCGTTTCTCCCGGAGATCCCACTATTACATCGGCGCCAATACAGCAGTGCGGCATTAAGGCTTTGATAGTGGCAACCCTGTCTGCATACCATTCCCGCTTATACCTGCGTCGCATCAACCCCAGTATACGGTTACTGCCGCTTTGCAGGGGTATATGAAAATGCGGCATGAATTTTTTACTCTCCGCTACAAACGCTATAATATCATTTGTAAGCAGGTTGGGCTCTATGGAAGATATGCGGTAACGTGCTATCCCTTCCACTTTTTCCAGCTCCTGTATAAGCTGGAAAAAAGTTTCATTCCTTTGCACACCGGGAGCGTTTAGGCTTTCACTGATCCCAAAATCACCAAGGTTAACGCCTGTTAATACAATTTCTTTTACTCCGTTAGCCGCCAGTTCCGTGGCATGTGCAACCACATTGGCAATGGTATCGCTCCTGCTCTTTCCGCGGGCCATGGGTATGGTACAAAAAGAGCAGTTATAGCTGCAGCCATCCTGCACTTTTAAAAATGTTCGGGTACGGTCATTTAACGAAAACGAGCTGTTGAATCCAGATATTTCGTCAATATCGCAACTGGATATCCTGGCAGAATCACCCTTGGTGAGCTCTTTGAGATGAGTGGCTATATTAAATTTTTCGGCGGCACCCAGCACTAAGTCCACCCCTTTTATTTCAGCAATTTCCTGTGGTTTGAGCTGTGCATAACAACCTGTAATTACTACCAGGCTTTGAGGAGATTTGCGCTGGATGCGGCGTACCAATTGCCGGCATTCCTTATCGGCATTGTCGGTAACGGAGCAGGTATTGATCACATATACATCTGCAATGTCTTCAAATGGTCTTTTCTGGAACCCTTCATTTTCCAGCATCCGGGAAAGTGTAGAAGTTTCAGCAAAATTGAGCTTGCAACCCAGTGTATGAAAAGCCACTGTTTTCGAAGTATCCATAAGTGCGCAAAGATACTCGAAATGCAGAAAAAGCAGGCTATCGTATTCCTTAGTTTCCGGGCTTCACATCTTTACCAAGAAAAATATTGCCTTTATATACTTCCTCAATTGCGTTTAGCAGGTCTTCCACAACCGCGTATTTAAAAACATAACCCCGAGCTCCCGCGTCTAACATTTTCCTGATATAAACCGGCGAAGTATGAAAAGATACACCAATAACCTTAACGTCCGGATGCTCATCCGTCAGCTTCCGGGTAGCCTCAATACCCGAAATGGGCTTCATATTAATATCCATCAGCACAATATCCGGTTGCGATTCCCGTACCTTATCTATCACTTCCTGGCCATTGGTACATTCTCCTACTACGATGATGTTAGCATGGCTGCGCAGGAACATTGACCAGGCGCTTCTAATTTCAGGATGGTCATCAGCAATCACAATTCTTATCATTTGTCTGGTGTATTTAGGGTAACTACTATACAATAGTCGTATAAATACGTAGAAAAGTTCCCATCAGACAAAATAAATATGAAAATCCTCCTGTTTAATTACCAAATATCAACCTTAAACCAAACTAATATCCAAAACCTGCTGCATATTTTTCACATAATGGAACTTCATGCCCTTAATAAAATCGGAATTGATTTCCTGCACATCCTTTTCGTTTTGCCAGCACATCACCACTTCTTTCATGCCGGCACGCTTGGCAGCCAGCACCTTTTCTTTTATGCCGCCTACCGGCAATACCTGGCCGCGAAGTGTAATTTCACCCGTCATCGCCAGGTAGGGCTTTACTTTACGGCCGGTGAGCGCTGAAGCTATGGCCGTCATCATGGTAATGCCGGCGCTGGGTCCGTCTTTAGGTACAGCGCCTTCAGGCACATGCACGTGAATATTCTTTTTTTGAAACAACTCAGGGTCTATACTGTATTTCCGGGCATTGGCCTGCAGGTAGGTTAACGCCGTTGTGGCACTTTCTTTCATTACATTACCCAGGTTACCCGTAAGCTTTAATTCCCCTTTTCCATCACTCTGCGTGGTTTCAATAAACAATATATCACCACCCACATAAGTGTACGCAAGGCCTACGGCCACTCCGGGCATATTGGCTATTTTATACAGGTCGTTGCTGTACCTGGGCTTACCCAATATTTTTTCAATGTCCCTGGTTGTAAGGGTGGGCTTTAATTTACTCTTTATGGCATATTCCTTGGCCAGGGAACGCATAATGGAAGCCAGTTGCCTGTCTAATTCACGCACCCCGCTCTCCCTGGTATAATCTTCAATTATTTTTTCCAGAACAGCATCACTAACTTTAATATTCATACCCTTTAGCCCATGGAGCTCCTTTTGCTTGGGAAGGAGGTGACGTTTGGCTATCTGTACTTTTTCTTCAACAGCGTACCCGTTAAGATCAATGATTTCAAGCCTGTCTCTCAATGCAGGCTGGATATGCTGTAAATCATTGGCGGTGGCAATAAATAATACCTTGCTTAAATCATATTCCAGTTCAAGGTAGTTATCATAAAAAGTATGGTTTTGCTCCGGATCCAGCACTTCCAGTAATGCAGACGAAGGATCGCCACGGAAATCATTTCCCACTTTATCTACTTCATCCAAAATGATTACAGGATTGCAGGATTTTACCTTCCGTATAGACTGGAGGATACGCCCCGGCATAGCGCCGATATATGTTTTACGGTGCCCCCTTATCTCGCTTTCATCATGCATACCACCCAGGCTAAGCCTTACATATTTGCGGTTCAGGGCCGCTGCTATGCTTCTGCCCAGGGATGTTTTACCAATACCGGGAGGTCCTACAAAACAAAGGATGGGACTTTTCATATCTCCTTTCAGCTTTAACACTGCCAGGTATTCCAGCAAACGCTCCTTGATCTTATTCATACCGTAATGATCACGATCAAGTATTTTTTTGGCTTTGCTTAAATCATAAGAATCTATTGTTCCCTCATTCCAGGGCAGCTCCAGCATCAGGTCGAGGTGATTGTATACCACAGAATAGTCGGGTGTGGAAACATGCATGCGTTCCAGCTTTTCTATCCCTTTCTTAAACGCCTCTTTTGCAGCTTCCGGCCATTTTTTAGCATCCGCCTTTTTCTGCATTTCCCTTATCTCTCTTTCATTGGCATCCCCACCCAGCTCTTCCTTTATGCTTTTTAACTGCTGCTGCAGGAAATATTCTTTTTGCTGCTTGTCTAATTCGGTTTTGGTGCGGTTGGTTAGCTGGTTCTTTAATTCGGCAAACTGGAGTTCGCGGTTAAGCAGGTGCATGAGCTTTTCGGCCCTTACTTTTAAATCATTCATTTCAAGCAGCTCTTGCTTTTCCTTTAAATCGCTGCTGATATTGCTGCTAACAAAATGAATAAGGAAGGATGGGTTTTCAATATTCTTTAAAATAACAGATGCTTCAGAGGGCATATTGGGTGAAAGCAGGATGATCTGTGCCGCCAGGTCTTTTATGGAACTTACCGTTGCCGCAAAATGCTGGTCATCATCAATATTTACTTTATCCTCCTCCAGCAGATGTATCGTAGCCCTGAAATACGGATCTTCAGCTACAATCTTCTCAATAGCAAATCTTTTTCGCCCCTGGATGATGATGGTTGTTCCGCCATCGGGCATCTTTATAAGCTTAATTATTTTTGCTACCGTGCCGGTAGTTTCCAGATCATTCACTGTGGGGTCTTCCACCGTACTGTCTTTTTGCGCTATCACACCTACCAGTTTGTCAGTCTTGTATACATCATTTACTGCTTTTATAGACCGGTCTCTACCTACGGTTATGGGTAAAACCACTCCCGGAAATAAAACGGTATTGCGCAGGGGTAATAAGGGCAATTCGGATGGAACGCTGATCTCATCAGTACTTTCGGAGTCATCTTCATTCAGGGGGATGATGGGCATAAACTCCATTTCATCTTCTGGTCTTAAAAAAATATCGCTTCTTTTCATAATCTTCCGTTCAAAAGTCAATATGACATATTTTCAAAGCAAACACGCCCTGAAAAACTTTGGTAATACCTTGGTCAAGTATAATGCCAGTAAAAAAACAAAAAATCCGGATGCCATGATCCGGATTCTTCAAATAATTATTTTATTTCTTTTAAAGCGCTATGCCAACGCCTAACTGCACCGTTTGGCTTTTCCAGTTATCCCGGTTATCTATATCATTAATATTAGACAGCCCGATGCCATACCTGCCATATACCCTTAGCTTGAGGATATTAACCTGCGCTCCGCCTACCATTGAAAAGTCGCCATTCTTAAACGCCTCTCCGCCATTTTCAAGCAGCGTATTGTGCTTATTCATTAAAATACTGAACTGTGGACCTGCCTGGAGGGTAAAAAATGAAAACGGACGGTAGGAAAGCATAAGCGGAATACTCAGGTAATTCAGTTTTACATCTTTTAATTCATTTACCGACACTTTATAAATATCATGAAAATCGGTAGAGGTGGTAGTATTGGTTTGACTGAACAGTACCTCGGGCTGAATACCCCATTTGGAAGAGAACATAATTTCGGGAGCAACGCCCAGATGGTAACCTAACTGGTATTCGTCTTTAAATGATTTCCCGTCTAACTTACCCATATTGGCGCCGGCATGAATGGCAAGCTTAATTCCCTGCGCAGATACCGAAGAAGCGATAAAAAGGAAGCTTATACAGGCAACAGAAAGAATGAAACGTTTCATACGTGGAGTTTTATTTCCTAAATCTAATCCAATATAATGCCACCTGCAATAGCTGCTTCAGAGTATTTTGTTAACTAAATCTAAGTGAAATGTTATACCTGGAGCTATTAGCTTTCAGCAGTCAGCGGGCAGGTTGTTGCAGGTTACAGGTTTCAGGAACTTGCAACCTGTAACCCTACGACAGTTCAATGAGCGTAATCTCCGGCAAAATACCAACCCTTCCGGGATAGCCAATGAACCCAAACCCGCGGTTAATATACAGCTTTTGATGAGCCTGTTCGTACAGCCCCGCCCATTGCTTATACACATATTGCACCGGGCTCCATTTAAAGCCGGGTACCTCCACGCCAAACTGCATGCCATGGGTATGTCCGCTCAGCGTAAGATCAATATCGCTGTATTCGGGCCGCACCTGTGCATCCCAGTGGCTGGGATCGTGACTCATTAAAATTTTGAAAGGATATTTCTCCGTACCGGCATATGCCTCGTGCAATTTACCATACTTGGGGAAATTGGCTTTGGCGCCCCAGTTCTCTATTCCCAGTAAAGCAATTTGCTGTCCCTGCTTTTCCAGCACCACATGTTCATTCATTAATAAACGCCAGCCCATCTCAGTCTGCAATTGCTTTAATCTTTCCAGGTTTTGTACCTTTTCTTCCTGGTTCAACCACTTCCGGTAGTCGCCATAATCATGATTTCCCAATGTACTGAATACGCCCATAGGCGCCCGTAACCTGGCAAATACTGCTGTGTAGTCTTTCATTTCACTGGCCTGGTCATTTACCAGGTCGCCGGTGAAAAGAATAAGATCCGCCTGCTGATCCATGATCATTTGCACACCATGTTCCACCGCTTTTTTATCGGTAAAGCTTCCGGAATGTACATCTGAAATATGAACCACTTTCAATCCTTTAAAAGCATCGGGAAGATTAGGAAAATTCAGCTTTACTTTTTTTAGCTGGTAACGGTATTTATTGGCAAACCCCAGCATCATGGCTGTCATTAAGCCTCCACCGACAGCCAGCCCGAGCCAGCTCATAAACACCGATCTTGAAATGCCGGCCGCCTTAAATGGCTCGCCTTCTATATATTGGTAAAACAGCTTACCTCCTCCCCATTGCAGTAACCTGCGCAGATCGTCTGCCAGTAAAAAGATTACCGTAAGTGATTTGGAAAGAAATAAGCCTATAATAGTGGCCATCCAGTAGGTGCGTAAATTCCTGGGCCAGCTATCCAGATTGATATACGGAAGAATGGCAAGCGTTATCACAGTCACCGCGCTTAGGCCCCAGTACAGGCTGTAAACCGTAAATCTGGTCCTGGGGGAAACAGATTGCAATGTAAACTTAACAGCCTGAAAAACATACAGGTCAATCAGTAAAACAATTAGTATAAAAATCCATGTGCCGGAATAACTGCGCATATTGCTACATTAATTCAAAAATTCGAAGCCAATACAACAATAAACCACAAATAATAAACCACAAACTCAAAACCGGAACGGATAACCCTTGAAACCTGCAACCTGAATCAATTTTAAATCAATACGTTCCGTATCCTTAAAACCGTATAAACTCTTCCAGTTGTTCGTCAATTACTTTCAATGTTACTGCATCTTCAATATCCTTTCCGCCATTTAACAACCTGTTCACTACCGATATAGGCAGCTTATTATGATGCACATTCATTTTAAGGTAATGCAATACACCGGTAAGATGTTCCATTCCCCTGAGGTTGCCCGCCCGCCCTGTAGATACGCCGGTAAGCAATGCTTTTTTACCCCACCACACTTTTTCAATATCGGTATTGTCAATCATGGCTTTTAATACGCCCGGGAAACTGCCATTATATTCGGGTACAACAAAAATAAATTTCCGGGCAGGAATGAGCGCTTCTTTTTCCAGCTTCCTCAACTGGTCATTCCTGCTGTTAACATCCAGCCCTTCAAGCGAAACAAACCGGGTGAGAATTCCTTTTTTTTCGAGCAAATGAAAATACTGCTTTGCCACCCGTATGGTATTACTTCCGGGGCGGTTCGTACCGGAAATAATGGTATATATATCTGCATGCATCTTAATATCGGCTGCTGTGAATGAATTGTTCAATGAATATTATTACCGAAACTGTATTTTTGTCAACATGTCGCGGTTGCACCGGCCTTATCCCTGCAAAGATAAACCTGTTTCAACCACTAAATAATATCATTAACGATCATAATATATAGAATGCGGTTTACTTACTACGGACATTCCTGCTTTGCCGTACAAATTAAGGGCAAAAACATTCTTTTTGATCCTTTTATTACGCCTAATACATTAGCTGCTGATATTGACATCACTAATATACAGGCAGATTACATTTTTTTGTCGCACGGGCACGAGGATCATATCGCCGATTGTATAAGCATTGCAACCAGAACCGGCGCCACGGTAGTGTGCAGCTTTGAAATTCATGTCTGGCTGAATAACCAGGGAATAACTCATACCCACCCCATGAATACGGGCGGTAAATGGGTGTTTGATTTTGGAACGGTAAAATGCGTGGTGGCGCAGCATTCAAGCGGGTTGCCCGATGGCAGCTATGGCGGCAACCCTATGGGTTTCGTTTTTACTACCGGCGAAGGAAACTTTTATTACAGCGGCGATACCGCCTTAACTTTAGATATGCAACTGGTTCCGCAGTATGCTTCATTGAATTTTGCTATTCTGCCGGTAGGCGATAATTTCACAATGGGCATTGACGATGCCATTCAGGCAGCGCGTTTTATACAATGCAGGCAGGTGATCGGCGTTCACTACGATACTTTTGGTTATATTAAAATTGATCATGCAAATGCAAAGCAGGCCTTTGTAGCACAGGAAATGAAGCTGCATTTATTGGCAGTGGGCGAAACCCTTGATATTTAATAAAAACAGCGGAAATAATAAATTACATTTGCCATTTGGCAAACCGGCAACTGCGGCCGAAGCAAACATTCGAATAACAATCTACGTAAACAACACATGGCAAGAATTATAGGTATAGCCAATCAGAAAGGCGGGGTAGGAAAAACCACTACGGCTATTAACCTGGCTGCAAGCTTGGCGGTATTAGAAAGGAAAACGCTGCTGGTAGACGCTGATCCCCAGGCGAACAGTACCACGGGAGTTGGGTTTGATTTGCATAATATACAAAAAAGCCTGTACGATTGCATGGTAAACGAAACGCCGGCAAGAGAAACGGTATTAAAAACCGAGATCCCTAATTTAGATGTTATTCCTTCGCATATTGACCTTGTAGGCGCCGAAATTGAAATGATTAATTACCCCAACAGGGAAAATGTGCTGAAATATATTCTCGATCCTATCAGGGGCGATTATGATTTTATTGTGATTGACTGTTCCCCGTCGTTAGGTCTTATTACCGTAAATGCCTTAACCGCAGCCGACAGCGTGGTGGTACCCGTGCAGGCAGAGTTCTTTGCGCTGGAAGGACTGGGCAAATTACTGAACACGATAAAAATTGTACAAAGCCGGCTTAATCCGGAACTGGTTATTGAAGGTATTTTAATGACGATGTACGATGGCCGGCTGCGCCTCTGCAACCAGGTAGTGAACGAGGTAAGACATCATTTTGAAGAAATGGTTTTTGATACCATCATCCACCGCAATACCCGCCTGAGCGAAGCGCCCAGCGTGGGTAAGCCGGCCATTTTATATGATGCGGAAAGCAAGGGATCCATCAATTACCTGAACCTTGCCAAAGAAGTTTTGCAACGCAATAACATGACGAAAATATCACAGGAAGAAAGAACCTTAACTCTTGATAATGAGCAGCACTCCGAATAATAAAAATAAAAAAGAAGCTTTGGGCAAAGGGATACGTTCCCTGCTGCAAAGCATTGATGCCGATCTAAAAACTACCGGTGGCGACCACCTGAAAGGCGGTGTGGTGGAAAAAGTAACCACAACCATACGCGTTCCTGTGGAACAGATTGAGGTTAACCCCAAACAGCCCCGCCACGATTTTGATGAACAGGCTTTGAACGAGCTGGCGAACTCCATTAAGCTGCACGATATTATTCAACCTCTAACGGTTTCCAAAACAGGCGATAAATACCGCATTATTGCAGGTGAAAGAAGGTGGCGGGCAGCTAAAATAGCAGGACTAAAAGATATCCCGGTATATATCAGGCAGGCCAATGACCAGCAATTGTTAGAGTTGGCGCTCCTGGAAAACCTGCAGCGCGAAAACCTCAATGCCATAGAAATCGGCATCAGCTATAAGCGCATGATGGAAGAATTAGAGTATACGCAGGAGCAGGTAGCGGAGCGTATGGGCAAAGAAAGAAGCACGGTAACCAACTATATCCGTTTATTAAAACTCCCTCCCGATATACAAATAGCCGTTCGCAACAACAGCATTAGCATGGGGCACGCGCGGGCTATCATAAACGTTGATACCGTTGACCAGCAGTTGTTCATTTTTAATGAAATTAAAAAACAGGGACTCTCGGTACGTCAAACCGAAGACCTGGTCAGGAAATTATATAAAAGCGGCGCTGTTAAAAAACCGGTAAAAGCGGCACTGCCCGCTCCATTCAGAAAAATTGAGGATAACTTGGCCTCTCACTACGGTACCCGCGTAAAAATGCAACATAATAAAAAGGGGCATGGCGCCATTACCATTGAATATTTTTCGATCCAGGAGCTCAATACCATTCTGGAAAAAATGAATGTTCCGGCTGTTTAATGTAATCATGGATATGCATAAGCAACACGTGCTATTGATACTTCTCTTAGCATTTTGTGCACTACAGGCAACTGCACAAAACGATACAACCATTACTGCACAACCGGCAGACAGCATTATAACAGCGCCGGCGCGCATAGCGGCAGATAGTTTACCCCAATCCGTTTCCATTACCGACACCTCAAAAAAAAGAAGCCCTGCCGGCACAGCCGCGCTGCTTTCTGCCATACTGCCGGGCGCAGGACAGGTATACAATAAGAAATACTGGAAACTACCCCTGGTATATGGCGCACTGGCTTTTCCGGCATATACATTTGTTGACAACCTCAGATGGTTCCAGCGTACGCGGTATGCATTTAATGTTTTATCGGCTAAAGACACTGCCAATTATGAAAATGTATATGTGCAGTTACAACCCTTGGTTAAACGCGGAGATAAGTCGGGACTTCAGAATTACCGCAACGATTTCAGGAGGAATGTAGATTACTCGGTGCTGGCTTTTCTTTTACTATGGGGACTGAACGTGGTTGACGCCACGGTTGACGCGCATTTAAAAGATTTCAATATCACCGATGACCTGAGCTTACAAATTAAGCCCGGGTATATGCCCATTGCCAATACGGCCGGAATAGGTATTGTGCTTAATATTGGTAAAAACCATACCAACCGGCTTTCTCCGGGCCGTTAATTCTGTTTATCTTTGCCGGCTGAAAAATAAATTAAATAACAGATGAAGATAGCATTGATCGGTTACGGCAAAATGGGCCATGCCATTGAAGAAATTGCCATTCAGCGCAAGCACAGCATTGTACTAAAAATTTCAATAGACAATACGGAAGATAACACAGTGGAAAACATAAGCCAGGCCGATGTGGCTATTGAATTTACCGGGCCCGAAAGTGCCTTTGACAATATTAACAAATGCTTTGAGGCGGAAGTGCCGGTGGTTTCGGGCTCTACCGGCTGGCTAAGCCGGTACCAGGAAGCGGTGTGGAACTGCAAGGCGCAAAATGGCGCCCTGCTGTATGCCAGCAACTTCAGTATTGGGGTAAATATCTTTTTCGAGGTAAATAAAAGACTTGCCCAGTTAATGGCTTCCCAAAAAGATTACAGCGCTACTATAGAAGAAACGCATCACACCCAAAAAAAAGACGCCCCCAGCGGCACTGCTATCACACTGGCGGAACAAATACTGGCGGTTAATCCCTTTAAGAAACAGTGGGTTAATACAGAAAGCCATAAAGCATCCGATCTTCAGATCATCAGTAAAAGAACCGATCCGGCGCCGGGAACCCACCGTATTCTGTATCATTCGGATACAGATGATATTGAGATCATACATACCGCGCATAACCGTTCGGGCTTTGCTTTAGGTGCTGTATTGGCTGCTGAATTCTTATACGGGCAACGGGGCGTATTTACCATGAGCGATGTGCTGGGTCTGTAATATCGGTGCTTATCTGTGAAATTTGTGAGAAAACAGATTCAGGCGCTCACAGATAGTACGGATGTACAAGATGGGGTAAAGTTTTTTCACCTATAATCACTTCAGTTTGTTTCAAAGGAAAAGACGAACCTCCTGATCTTTTTTGTTTTCCTGATGAAAATCAGCTATACTTCCCCGTGTTTAATGCCTGAAATCCGGATTTTAAAATTAAATTGCTGATTGTTTAAACCCTGTAGGATATGCTTTCTAAAAAAACACAGTATGCTTTTAAAGCGCTCATGTATATGGCCCAGGTAGAAAAAGAAGGGCCTATACTTATTGCGGAAATAGCCCGGAAGAAAAAAATACCATTGAAATTCCTGGAAAATATACTCTTAGAACTAAAAAACGGGGGCGTATTAGACAGTAAGAAAGGTAAAGGCGGCGGCTATTTTTTTAAGGAATCGCCATCGGATATTCACCTGGCAAAAGTGATGCGTTTGCTGGATGGCCCTATTGCGCTCCTTCCCTGTGTAAGCCTGAACTTTTATGAACGATGTAAAAACTGCGATGAAAAAAACTGTGGGTTGCGTGATACGCTGATAACGGTAAGAGATGCAACGCTAAGGATTTTAGAAAAAAAGACAGTTGCCGACCTGGTATAAAATCCAATCAACTGGCAGCACACGAAAAAATATACCATAAGCCCCGCCCGCCCGTTACCCAGTTGCTGCCACGGATCAAAACTTCAATTCACCTGCCTGTGTTTGTATAACCAGTTCCTGTTGCTCCGA